>Faulkner_p2__coassemble_9670_pt1 | contig 2297 bp, 2 predicted proteins | sample Faulkner_p2__metabat2_high_PE_017 | metagenome-assembled genome bin Faulkner_p2 | reverse complement strand
TGGCATACGGTTCCCCTTCCCGAGTAAGCGAATCGAGCAATACCCCTTTTATCACCCAAGCCGGTGCAGGCGAAAGATTCACAGCCAAGGGAGCAGCTGCAGAAACTGCAGCAGATAAAGGAGCCGGACACCCAACCATCACAGCCATCCCCAGCAACAGCCAGCCAGCTCCGCGTTTCATAATAAAATTTGTCATCTGATTCATAACCCTATTCAGTCGTAACATCAGCAGATGCAGAAGCGTCATCAGCCGATTTCTTGATTCGTTTTTTCTTCAACCTCCCACTCTTGCGCAGTGCTTCAGCAATAATCCACTGCAACTGTCCATTCGTGGACCGGAACTCATCCGCAGCCCACTTTTCAACAGCATCCATGGTTTCCGCATCCACCCTGAGCACAAAGTTTTTCATCATATCCTTTTTGGCCATACCTCCTCTACTTAATGATTTAAAGTACCCGAATTAATAACCGGTTGAGCCGGTTCATCGGCACAAAGCACAACCAGCAGATTGCTCACCATCGCCGCCTTCTTTTCTTCATCCAACTCTACAATTTCCTCGGCAGACAACTTGTCAAGAGCCATCTTTACCATAGAGACAGCCCCTTCCACAATCTTTTCCCGGGCCGTAATAATGGCCGAAGCCTGCTGACGACGCAACATCACCGCTGCAATCTCGGGTGCATAAGCCAGGTAATTAATCCGTGCTTCCACGATTTCCATCCCGGCCATCGCCAAACGTTCATTCAATTGGCGCACCAGCTGTTCATTGATTTCTTCTCCACCACTGCGCAACGTCAGTTCATCGGTATCATGCTCGTTATCATCGTAAGCATATTGTCCGGCCACCTGACGAAGTGCTGCATCACTCTGCACCCGCACAAAGTCCTCAAAGGCGTTCATGCGCCCTGCCACACTCACTGCTACACCACTTCCCCGGCCGTCGGCCATGGTCTGTGCATCAATCTCAAACATAGCCTTATACGTATCTTTCAATTTCCAAACCAGCACCAAACCAATCAGAATCGGATTTCCTATTTTATCGTTCACCTTGATAGGCTCCACATCCAGATTACGGGCTCTCAGCGACAGTTTTTTCTTCGTCAGGAAAGGATTGACCCAATAGAAACCCGTTTCGCGGAACGTACCTTTATACTTACCGAAAAATACCATCACACGTGCCTCATTAGGTTCCTGTGAAAAATAACCCGGAGCCATCAAAGCAAATATCAACACCAATAAGGGGATTAAAAACAGAGAAAATGTACCGGCAACTTTCCAAGCCAGAAACACCAGAAGAGGAATAACCACCAATTGTACAAACAAGGCCAAAAATCCATTTACAGCCCAGCCTTTGTAATTCATTTCATTTGTTTTCATAGCGTATAAATTTTGATATTATTTTGATATCACAAATATATGATGAATAAAACACAAACACAATACATAATCATATGTTTATCAACATACAATTAGAAAAAAAGCATTATTCTTTCCTTCGAAGAACAATGCTTTTTTTCATTTATTAATAACCACCGATTAGTTCAGTCCCGGCCACTGCTTGACAGAAAATGAGGCCTCCACTGCATTTTCCAGTTTGTCCGGCAAAGCAGGGAAGAAGTCGATGCCCGTGCGTTTCTCCAGTTCGTCGATAGAAATCGCACAAGAAGACACATTCGACACATACGGCTTGTCATGCTCCGTCCAGAATGCAATCGCTTTATACGTATTGTCCTTGCGGAACAGCAAAGCCATGTAATAATACTTAGGCACCGGCTTCGTGCGGTCGCCCCCGATGTATTCCTTAATCTGGTCTGCCTTATCAATCGTACCGCCCTTCACGACATACAAAGCATCCGAACCCTTACAGCTGCGCCCCCAGGCTTGCACCTTACTTTCCAGATTCAGCCACACCCCCGTATTAAAGGCTTTTTTTTGCGGACTCATATTCGTATAATAGAAAGTCTGCACATTCGCTTCGCGCGAATACAAGCGGTCGGCCGAAGCACAGATATGTCCCCTGTCATACCCCTTTCTACCAAAGTCAGCTTGCACACGCTGTGCAGAAGCCTCTACGGTAGGGTCCGGCTCAAACGGTTCGGGCTTCGTGCGCTCCACCAACGTCTGCCCCGAAAAACGGTCGAAGCGGAAGGCCACCCAGCGGGCATGTTTCTTGCTTTTATCATACTCTGCCGTAAACGTGATTACCCTATTGCCATTGAATTGAGTGGAATGACTCACCAACACATCATTTGCTCCGCTACGGAGAGCCGGCAACTCGATACCGTCTTCAGGAAGG
>Faulkner_p2__coassemble_4351_pt1 | contig 5697 bp, 5 predicted proteins | sample Faulkner_p2__metabat2_high_PE_017 | metagenome-assembled genome bin Faulkner_p2 | reverse complement strand
AAAGCCTATTGGCAGAGTTAAATATGCGCTATTTTAATTCCGCCAACAGGTTAAAGTTATAAAAAATACTTGTTCTTTTCTTTTATAACGGGGTTTCTGTTCTCATACAAAAAAACGGGGCGATTGTTTTGTTTACTGAAACTTTTAATGGTACTTTTGTGGCTAAACTTTAAAAACAGAATGTTATGGTGTATCGCCACCAGGCATTGTTTATGCATTAGAAATTTCTGCTTTATGATGATTCAAATACCGTTGGTTTCGCAGTCTTGTCTGTCGTTCGGCCGGCTTCGTCAGTTGCTGGGCATCGATAACCTCGTGCTTCATATGGGTCCGGATGAGATGCCGGGCACCTGGGCCTTCTATCGCGAAGGCATGTCAGTGACACTGTTTCTCATCCAGCAAACCGACAATGGTTATCTGCTGTCGATGGATGGTCTGGCTTCGTACGACGATTACCGCTTTCTGCCTTACCTGGTGGATTCGTTGAGCCTCTGTCTGAACAATGAACCTTTCACCAGCGACGGCTGCTCAGCCTATGAGCTGTACAACGAGAACTGGGTGGCGGATACCATGGGCGAGGAGGTGGCTTACCTGAAGTGTTATCTGCAGTTGGGACTGAAGTATTACCTTTCGCTGCCCATCCCGTCGACCAATGTCTATGTGGATGTCGCAACTTTGCGTTCGGTGGGGGTGAGCATCCATTCGGCTACGCCCCGCATCTACGGTTATGTCCATTACCTGCTGCGTGCCAATCGCCTTCCGTGTGACGAGGAGGTGGATAATGGTCCGGTTGAGGGGGCAGGTGAAGTGGAGGTGGATGTGCCGCAGCATCAGTCCATCGGCACGGTGCTTTCCTGGCAGACCGACGGTTCGGAGACTACCGAGAGTTACGGGCGCGAGGATGTGGAACTGTTGCTGCAACTGGCCGAGGCTTACCGCCGTGGTGAGCCTTGCGACGGGGTGGTGCTGAATGATATTGCTACGATCTATGAGCACGGCATCGGGGTGGAAGCGGATGCGGAAGTGGCGGCGCACTGGTACCGCGAGGCCATCCGCCAGGGCGATCATACCTTTGCACCTACCAGTTTGGGCGATCTGTATCGCAAAGGGGCTGGCCGGATAGCGAAAGACTTGCATCGGGCTGTGGCAGCCTACCGTCAGTCGGTAGATCCGTATGCCTGGTACCGGCTGGGGCAAAGCTACGAGGAAGGCTGGCTCAGCACCCCCGATTTAGACAAGGCCATGGAGTATTACCACCGGGCAGCGGCCGTGCATCATCATTTGGCGCTGAAAAGGTTGGGGCTGGAACATTGAGGTTGTTTCTGCATTCCTTAAATAATTATCTTAAATCGTAATTACTGGGATGTTGCTTGAAGAAAATTGCTCTGTAGAAGAAATCTGTAAATATAAACTGCAAGCGTTTAAAGATCATCTGGATAGTATTTCCTACAGTCACGCCGTAGTAGTGTTCGGGAGTAAGGTCAGTGGCCTTAATTTTTCAAGGGTCCTGTCCCCAAAGAGAGTGGGACAGGAGGAGACAGAGTATAAAGAGTTTTGTTTTCATAAGTAGGATTATTATTTCTTTTTTACGTTTTCCTCAAAGATAAGCATTAATTTGAATGTTTGTACTTTGTTGAATATTTTTTTGATTTCCGTCGGATGTCTTCCATCTTTTCCAGTGTCACCTGAGAGAGATCTGTACTTTTTCCTGTGTCCAGCAGGCGGTGATAGGTATCTGACATCCGTTCCCGATTACGCTTACACAACTCCCGATTTTCTTTATAGTCAATATATTATAAATTTTAAGCAGTTAGGGCCAACTCCTGCAATGAAATAGAAAGCCCTCTTTTGTGGAATATTGCACCAAGTGAATTCATATATTGGCCAGTTGCTAAATGGTGAACTTTGGACAGTACGTACAAAGTGAAATTGATCCCCTAAAAAATATATAGAAACTATATTTGTTAGATTAAAAAATAACTAACTTTGTGCTCTTGAATTATTATAAATTTAAATACTCTTATTTATGAAAAAATTGGCTATTGCTCTTTCGCTTCTTATGGGGGTGGCTACACGCATTTCTGCCCAAGAAGTATCAGTTCCAGAACCTGAATTTATCAACAGCTATTGTATTTTAACCAGCGATAGCACGTTAGCAACATTACCTAAGGAAAATGGTATGATAGGCAAACATGAAACTAAAACCAAGGGTTTGCTGAATAAAATATCTAAAGTGGCAGACGTTGCCAGTTCTGCTGGTGCCTTAGGTGCTGTTATCGGTGCTAATGCCGGTAATCTATCAGGAGCAGTAGCAGGTGTTAAAGTACTTACCACAGCAGGCAGTGTCGGTGATGTTGCTTCATCGGCCAGTGCATTGGCCGGTTCAAGTGGTATGGATATTATTTTCCCAGGCAAGTCTTCTCGTTATGTATATCATTATGATGGTAAAGATGTGCGTTTGCTTATTAAGGCTGCTAACAATGAAGAAGATCCTATTGGAATTTATCGAATTGTAAAATTTAATACACTAAAAAAACAGCGTCGTATTCAATGGATTGAATTCGAGTCTTCTGTGTTGGGTACTGAAGAGGCTCAGAAAAGTGGCTTTTTATACTTTACGGGGCATAAATATGGTGATCAGTCTTATCTGTTGACTATTCCTGCTTCTGAAATAGAAAAAGGGGAATATGGCATTTTCTTCATGAACATTATTACAGCGACTTCTATACCTGTTGGTACTTTTGGTGTTTATTGATCCTGTTTTGATTAAATTTCTATTTAGAAGTCGTTTCATCGAAAATAAACTCCTACCTATGGAGGTGTGTCATAATGCATGATGCACCTCTTTTTTATTTATCGATATGCAAATGTTCTACTACACAGCGAAGTTTGAGGCTCTCCACAATCGGGCGTTCTGGCAGTTAGGGTGTTCCTCTTTCTTTTCTATCTGCCTTTGCTGAAAGCATGCTTATGCATGTTTCTACGTTGAACCTATCAGTTGTAGAAATTCGCTGAGGGCACAACCCGAATTTGGTGAGCAAACTGTCCTTTAGCTGGTCGCGCGACTGCTGTGCTTCGTTGTTCTGGTGAAACTGCCATCCATCCACTTCAAACACTTGCATCGGCTGCTTGGTGAGTGAATTGTAAACCAAGAAATCGACATGTGCCAGCGGACTTTCGGCAAAGGCTTTTTCCTTTTCATTCAAGCTGCTCCAGTCCGCTATTAAACGAGATAGCGGGTAATGACAGAGCACCGCTACATTGTCCCACTGCAACTTCTCAATGGCTTTAGTCAACGCATCATACACCAGGTTTTCGGACAAGTGTTCGGAGATTTTCTTGTGAGAAGCCTCAAATGCCAACCGCTCTGCTGTGTACGATTTGTAGAGCAAGTCGAAGACTGAATGCAGCTTGCTTTGGGTCTCTTCGCAGTTGTTGTATTTCATGTAATCAATGAGCTGCCCCAGAATAGACTCTTGCGGCTTCTCATTCTCGTTTGTCACGACACAAAGCCGGGTCTTGGCCCGCGAAATCGCCACGTTCAGCAGGTTGGCGTCATCCGAAAATTCCGTAGGCACATTGTCCACCATGCTCAGAATGATAGCATCACATTCCCGTCCCTGAAACTTATGTACTGTGCTGGCTATATCTTTCCCCAGCGTCTTATTGATTTCCTCGGCTTGTAGTCGGTAAGGAGTGATGATTCCTACACTCTCATTCTCGGAAAATTGCGGCATAATCTCTTCCTTTATCACATCAATCTCACGCTGGTTCAGATGTCCGCGCGCATAATTACCCTTGCCGGTATATACTACCTCCAGCACCTTCTCCTCGTTCTCGTCGGCAGTCATGGCTACCAGCTCTCTGTCATAGAATTTCCGGTTGCAGAATTCAATGATTTGGGGATGACACCGGTAATGCTCGCGCAGCAGTGTCACCGGGGCATCGCGGAAAATTTCCAGACAAGATTTCAGGAAACTATGGGTGATGGCATTGTAACTTTCTTCCACCTGATAGGTTTCCTGAATGGCTCGTAGTGCGGTGGCTTCTTCTTGGCCGACGACATTGGGCAACTGCTTATCATCGCCTACAATCACTGCATGAGTGGCACACGACAACGCCAAAGCTCCGGTCTTGATGTCCACTTGCGAGGCTTCGTCCATAATGACATAATCAAATACGTGGTCCGGACTGATGCAGCTTTTGGCTGAATACGTTGTGCTCAACACTACCGGGTAAGCAGCTAAGAAAGCTGCGCTTTGCCGGTAAAGGTCGGAGGGTTTCCATCGTTCGCGCTGCTTTCCTGCATACCGGCCGGCTATCGCAGCCTTCAATAGCTGAAGCGAAGTGGAACGCAGCTCTTTCACATGATGAGGCAGCTGGATGGCATCAAGGGAGGATCCGATTGTTTCCAGTTCATTTTCAATCTCTCTCAGACGCGCGTCATAGTAAGCCGCTTCCAACTCGGCGACGACCCTACTGCTGGGCTTCTTTAAGAAAGAGAACATCCTCATTCCCATCCGCAGACTCCACTTCAGCTTGTACCATATGCCGACTGCCTTTTGCCCTTCGTTCAACAGTTGATAGGAGTGAAGCAGTTTCAGCAGGGAGGACGAAGCACGATTACGTAACCATCCTTCCGATTCATTGCTGGCACATAGCTTCTCGTTGTGTTCTCTTTCCAGCTGCAATGCTGCATGTTCCGCCTGAAGTTTCGCTTGCTGCAGCTGCCCCTCAAAGCCTTTCGATACCTCGGCCAGGGCTTTCTTGCAGCGTTCTTTTACAGCCGATTTATCCTCTAGAAGCCAATTGTCCATGGCAGGACACGACGGCTGGTTATTGAAAAAAGCGTCCCTGTTTTGCGCACTGCCCAGTTGAGCCACTATAAATCCCAGGCTCTCTTTTTCCAGTTTCTCCGCCACATTCTCTACGGCAGAGTTGTTGTTCGAAACTACCAGCACCGTTTTGTTTTGCATCAGCAGGTTGGCGATGATGTTTAGAATTGTTTGCGTTTTCCCCGTTCCTGGAGGTCCTTGTATGATGCTTACCTGATGCGTCAACGCAGCTTCTACAGCAGCCTTCTGACTGGCGTTGCAACCAAACGGATAATAAAGCTGCTTAGGCATATTATGCGTATCCAGTTTGCTTTTGCTACCCAGATACTGGGCCAGGGGAACATTGTCTCTTTTCACGTCCACCTTCTGATATTGTTTCGAAAGAATACTGATGTTATCGTCCGTCAGCAGACTTGTTTCGGCTGCCAGTTTATTGAGGTAATCCCACGTAGAGCCTCCGTTTTGATTGATGGGGGTTCGGGTGACATACACCTGTTTCCCCTCTAAGTTTTCGTAATAACCATTCTGATAGACGATGTGATAGAAGCAGTGTTTCTCATCCGAAAAGCGAAGAAGTGCTGCAGCCTGGGTGATATGCCTGTTGTTGATGTACAAGCCTTTTTCGCCGAGGTCAATTTTTTCTGGATGGGTCAGATAAAGCAGGCGGGAAGGGTTGTAATGAAACCACCGCGTAGAACCGTTAAACAGAACAGACCACAGTCCCTTGCTGTTTTCTTTGATAGCAGCAATTCGTTCTGTGACAAACATATCCTTGCTTCCACGCTTGTCTAAATCGACAATCATACATTCTTTTCTATCCATGCCTCTTTTTGATTGATGTGTTATCTTTACTCGTGTCCCA
>Faulkner_p2__coassemble_4261_pt1 | contig 5833 bp, 6 predicted proteins | sample Faulkner_p2__metabat2_high_PE_017 | metagenome-assembled genome bin Faulkner_p2 | reverse complement strand
CGACAACTTCGTCAGTCTGCTCTATTATTTCGGGATGCTCACCATCGACGGAACGGTGGAGGGTGATGTCAAGCTGAGTATACCCAATCAGGTGGTGCGCGAACAGATTTACAGCTACCTGCTGGCCACGTACGAGGAGAACGGGCTGGAGGCTCCTTCCCGGGAAGTGCGCCAACAGTATAAAGGAATGGCTTTTCGCGGTCTTTGGCAGGACTTTTTCACTTACACGGCCGATTGCATCAAGACATACTCTTCGCAGCGCGACAAGCAGAAAGGAGAGGCTTTTGTGCATGGTTTCACACTGGCTATGACGGCTCAAAACCCGTTCTACCGCCCCGTCTCTGAGCAAGACACGCAGGAAGGTTATGTGGATCTGTTTCTGAAGCCGTTGGTAGAAACCTATCCGGACATGAAGCATAGCTATGTGATTGAGTTGAAGTATGCCAAGAGCAAGGAATCGGCAGAGCGGGTAGACCAGCTTCGTCAGCAAGCAATCAAGCAAGTCAGCCGCTATGCTTCGTCCGACACCATTCAGACGAATATCGGCCACACGCAGCTGCATAAGATTGTGGTGGTGTTCCACGGGGTGGACATGGCAGTGTGTGAGGAAATCTTTGGGGCATCAGCGGATGGTTTCCATCCATTGGTGCAGCATTGACCTCGGTTCTTTTGGCATTGCTGGTATGGAATGCCAAAAGCAATGACTGATGAACGATTAAAAAGATGTTCAGTCATTTAGATAAAACAAAGAGAGAGGAAGAAAAAATCTTCCTCTCTCTTTTTGTTTCCGGGCTTCCCTGCCTACATGCAGCTTTGAAGGCCCAGCACCCCGCCGATGGCAGTGGCCACGGCGATGATGATTTTCAGTACCATTTTCCAGGCGTTGCGCTTGGGAGAATCAGGTTCACACATCATGCTTACGGTTGAAAGGGTTAAACAATGGGGGGTATACATCACACTTGCGGTTTAAGGGATTACACAATGGGGTCCGGAGTATCTGTTTCTCCCTTCCCCGGTTCCTTTCCCGGTTCTTTCCCCGGGTTCTCCGTTCCGGATACATTCGTCGTTTCGCCCGGTTTCTCATATACACTCTGCTGCTTGAGCTGACTCATCAGATTGAGACGGGTCGTGGAGAGAATACCCGTGGCACGGGCACGCAGGCGCACGCCGGAGATGTTGCGGTCGGGAGAAAACTGATCTGCCTGCTCGGCTCCCTTGCTGTGGATACCCACGCTGAAGATGGCGAGGTCGTCTATCTTCACGTTCTTGCCGTCGAGCAGCAGCTCCTTGATGCAGCGCACCATGTCGGTGAGCACCCCGCGGATGACACCGGGCGAATAGGGACTGTTGTGGCCCGACATGTGTTCCGACAGACGGGTCAGGTCGAAGGTTTCATCACTCACGCTGCGGGCAAACCATTTGCCGGCATTTACACCTTCCTTGTGCTTGTTCTGGTAGATTTTGTAACGAATCATACTGCAAAAATTTAAAAGGTTCATACTAAGTTTGACACTACAAAGATAGCATCTGCAGAAGAGCGGAAATCGGTTAGCGTCTGTTACGTTCTTTTATGGGCGCAAATGGATGATAAATGCTTGTTTTTCAGTGAAAACGGTTAGTTTTTTAACAGAAGAAAAAAGGCGTTTTCTGAATTTTTTTGTAAATTTGTGGGAGAAGAAAGGACAGTTGTTGCCGGTTTTAGGAAGCATGAAGCATGCAATGTTAAATATAATTTGTAAATAAAAAATGAATAAACAGAGTATGGAAAACGGGGCGGAGTTTAAAATCCGCTCCTATGGGCGCACTGAGTTGGCCTTGCTCTACAGTCCCGAGCTTTCTGCGCCGGGGGCTTTCCGCAGACTGCAACGGTGGATACTGCGTTCTCCCGGACTGATGCAGCGGTTGGAGGACTTGGGATACGATGAGCACAACCGTTCGTTTACTCCCCTGGAGGTGCGGGTCATTGTGGAAGCATTGGGAGAACCTTAGATCAGACCTTCGGGAGAACTGTAGGTAGAACCTGACAGGTATAAACTAACGAGTAGTAAACTATTTTATAGCTAACTTTTCTGTAATGAACATTTGTAAATGAGTCATTATGAGCGAATTATTAAGAAAAAGTAAAAATGAGTCTGAGACTGTGATGAACAAAAACCAGTTGCGTAGCCTTCACTACAGAGGTACGAAAAAGCGTGTGGAAGAGGAGTGTATCACGAAAAAGAAGCGTGAAGAGGAAGAAGGAAGGGAGAGGGAACGTCTGGAAAGACAGAACACCCCGCCGTTTGGAAGGACTTGCCAGCAGTGGAGAAAGGTGTGTGACGGGGATACGGCTTCCTGCTGCCTGATGGCCGATCTGTCGGATGCGGAGAGGCAGTATTTCAGGGTGTTCACTTCTTGCTGTGAATATGAATTTTCCGTGAAGCAACTTAGGTGTGCACGTACAATTCAGGATGTGGCTTTTGAGGCGGAAAGACTGATCCATGCAGGAGTGGTGACAGAGAATTGGGCAAAGAAGGGATGTCTGCTGCGGCGGATGCTGCCTTTCTTGCCGCAGTTGTGGACAGAGTATCCGCTGGATGAGAAAGGAGAGTTGACGAAGGATGGACGACATCTGGTGGCATCCATCCGTCGCTACCTGAATCTGCTGATAAAACAGAGGAAAAAAGCGCAAAGCAGAGAAAGGCTGATGTAATTTATACATTTTTTAAGAATTGTGCATTGAGCCGGTTGTCCGATGTGCTATCTGCCTGATTGGCAGAGAAAAAAGGGGTGAGTCTGGATAAGGCCCACCCCCGTTTTTTAGAGAGAAAGTGCATGAAGTGCATTAGTGCACGTATATGCTCATGAAAATGACAGCTTCTTGTACCATCCCCGATTTTCCCTTTCAACAGTTGAACCCACAGCCGCACTGAGGTATTTCAGTACGGTTCTCCTTTTGATGTTCATTTCTTTGCCCATGGCAATGGCGTCTTCTGTGGAGAAGCGGTCGGCCAGGCGGTTCAGAAACAGCTGGCTGGGCATTATCTTTTTCAGCGGCACCCGTTCGGGCATCGGTTGTGCAGTCAGAATCAGCTTGCAATGTTCGTAGCAGCAGTTCACCATCTGCAGTGCGCGTTCAAAATCTTCATCGGTGCAGCAGATGTTCGGGTCGGTGTTGTGTGCTTCAAACTGGCGCAGCCGGGCAAAAATCATGGACAGGCGCATTGACAGACCGCCGTAGCGTTTCAGTACAGCCGGCAGGTCATCGTTGTCTATCAGTGCACAGTCGGAAAGCAGTTTTTTGAAAAACGTGGTGTGACGGGCACCCTGCTTGTGGGTGAACTGGAAATAGGCGGGATACTCCCGGCAGAAGTCGAAAAGCTGTTCGGCTGCTTCCGCCTGCGGTTCCATCTCCTCTTCGAGGGTGGGGCCGCTCACCTGCATCTCGCTCCACACGGTCGGGGTGCGGTAGGTGTACATCAGCGTGCGGCTGGGCAGTCCCTTCTCGGTACACTGGAAGAACAAGTCGAACTGGGAGGTTGTGCCCGACAGCATCATGGCGAGCCGTGGATACGGAATGATGATCGGTTCTCGTCCGTTGGTCTTGTAGGACGAAGAAATGCGTTCGTGCTCAAAGGCCTTTCGCAGCAGGTCGTCGAAGTTGCCGTAGTCCTGCTTGTTGGCAGTAGAAAGGCTCTGTGCCTCCGTATCGAAAATCAGGCTGCCCATCTCCGCATTGTCGCGCATCTGGAGCTGCATGCGGGTGTAGCTGGTGGTGCCGGGGATGATGAGACTCTGCAAGGGCGGCTGCTTGGGTTCGGGCGGCAGCTGGGCACTGTCTTTGGCATGTTTGCAGGCATGCATCCATTGCTGATGCTCGTGTTCGTAGCGTTCGTTCTCCCGCTGGCTCTGGCTGTAGATGCGGTTGTTGATTTTTTCCAGGAGATACTGTCCCAAGAGCATGCTTGCCTTTCCGCTGCCCGAAGGAGCAATGACGATGCTGAAGAGATGGGGGGAGTAATTCTTCCGGCGGTAGAGCCCCGATGTATGGGGCATGTCGGCACTGAGGCAGGTGAGGAGGGAGAGCAGCGCCACGTCCCGTTCGCGCCGGCTGCTTATGAGGCTGATGGAATCCTGCAGAATTTCAGGCAGATTTCTGTACACTTCGTCCGGAAAACAAGGCGTTTTTTCGCGCAACTCTTCGCCTTCCCAGTAAGCTTCCTCCTTGTCTTCCTCCTGATTGTCATTTTTGTGAGCATATACGTGCACTAATGCACTTCGTGCACTTTCTCCCGCATCAGAGGCAGAGGATGTTTCGCCGAATGAAGACGTAATGTGCTTATAACCATCGTATAACGTCTTTCTGATTTCATTTTCCGGGAAGTCACTTCCCTTGAAAAACTGCACAGAGATGCGACATAGCACTTCCGGGTCGTAATGCTGCCGGCAGGCTTCGCACGCCATGCGGAAGAGGTGGGTGTGGCGTTGGCCCGGTGTGAATGGGTAGATAAAATGATAGGACGAAAAGAACTTTTCCACCGATTCCGGATCGCTGATGTAAGTCGGTTCGGCAGCTGCTTTTTCCCCAGTATCCGCCGTCTGCCGGGCCTCCGCTTCCGCGTTTTTGCTGCCGGAAGCGTAGGAGAATTCAAACGGCTGGCAGAGTCCTGCCAAGTATCCGTTGGGCGAATACGTGAAGTAGCACAGGCGGCTTTCGTCCTTGCAAGCCATGTCGCTCTCCAGTCCCGTGAGCTCGCGGTAGTAGCGGCTCACCAGTGCTTGCGCTTCGCGGTGATGTCCCTCCACCTGCTCCACATACACAAACACCTTCAGTCCGTCTGTGGGACTTTCGAGCACGCAGAGCGTGTGCTCATCCTCTGCTATCTTCCGCAGCATCTCCAGCCGGTGGTCCACATGGTCGTAGTCCAGGCAAATCACATTGCTGTGGCGGCGCAGGTTGCGGATGGCATGCGCCCCGTCAAACTCGCCCGAAGGCGTAAAGCAAGGCAGCTTCTTCTTCAGCTGCTGCACATCCTCGGTCCGTCCCTCTTCATGATAACGGCGGATGGAGCGGATGAGTGGTTCATACACCGGGCGAAGACAGTCGCCCAATACCTCCTGCAAGCTTTTGCTTACAGGCTGTTTGCTGTACACATTGCTGTATACCGAAATGATAATCTCATTAGCTTGTTTCATAGCTCTTGAGTATTAAAAAATATAAAATAATTTATTTATTGTTGCCTTGTCCGATAAAATCCCCTTGAAAACAGGTGAAAAAACTGCTTGCAGGATTGTTTTTCATCAAGAAGCAACTCGGCAAATTTACAGCGTGGTTTTCAAATATGCAATCCCCCCTTTTGGGAGCCGGAACGGCTGAGCATCATCCGTTTGACATCTGTTGAAAATCTGTTTTATTTTCGCCTTTTAGTGGTTAAAACTGGTTAATTTTGCCTCCTTTTATTTAGCAAACTTTTAGATAAGAAACTCCTTTCTTCCTGCGTTTTTCTGTGGAGAGAGAAGGGAAACAGCTGCCGTTGCAGCCGGAAAGGGAGGAAAACATGGCAAGATAGAGAGTGAAACATGGCAATCTACGGGTGCTAAAGTGGCACTTTATGCCCCGTAGATTGCCATGTTTGTGCAGCTAAAGTTACGTCATTTCTGGCATGAAGGTAAAAACAAGCGTCTTTTATTTTGTTCTATTCTATGTTCACTCATTTTCCTGTTGCGCAACATAGTCGAGTCATACAGCTTTTTGTCATTCTTACATTCATTTTTCTCTAATACAGCTCCACTAATTCTTCACTGCCTTGTGGCATATAAAGGAGGATGAACATTGATGCTGTAACAGTACGCT
>Faulkner_p2__coassemble_4121_pt1 | contig 6082 bp, 6 predicted proteins | sample Faulkner_p2__metabat2_high_PE_017 | metagenome-assembled genome bin Faulkner_p2 | reverse complement strand
TATATAGACTTTATATAAACTTATTAAGCATGTAGCAATTTTCATCCGATGTGATTTACTAGAAGTCATTTCTCAGGGAAACAGTTTTTCCATTTTATTTCCATCTTCTTCATCGTTCATACCTTCCATCTGCCTACCTCATTTCCTCCTTCCACTGTGAATTCTATGAGAATTCAAAAAATAATTGTCACGAATTGTCACGAATTGTCACGCTGTCACGCTGTCGCACCAACCTTATTTGGCTGGAGACGGGCACTCTTCCATGCTTCTTTTATGGGGCTACAGACGGACATCCGACAACGCACAGCTTTCTTTCCGGCAAAAAATATTTTTCGGAAGAGGAAAGTTTAGCAATGACCACTCACTCGCTAAAAGCCCCCTTGCTACATTCAGCATCCTCTCGCCCTGCTGCCTCTTCCTTGCTACATTCAGCACCCAATCACCCTGCTGCCTCCCCCTTGCTCCGTCCACGCCCTCTATACTCACCCTGTTGCCCCCACAATAACAACCTGCGGTTCTTGCGTCTATACTCCGTCCTTCCTCTCTCTCTCACCCTTCCACCTCCCCCCGCTCCATGAATGATGAAAATTTATTTTTTATTTTTCCTCCAAACGCTACTGATACAGTGCCGCCACAGCCTACTCATATTCAGCATATTACGAGTGCAAAACAGATTGCAAAGAGTGCTATTGAAAAATTCTTTTTAAATATTAGATATATCTTTACAAATCAAAAGGCTGAAATTTGGAGAAACCATTCCGGAGAATTATCTTTGCGTCAAAACAAGGTGGGAGTACAGAAACTTGCTCAGCTTTCTTTGCTTTCAGACTGAAGTTTCCGGATGAAGTCTCTAAGGTGAAGTTTCGGGATGATGTTTCTCTACTGAAGTCTCTGAGCTGAAGTTTCGGGAGTATAAACTCACACAAAAAACAGTATGAATAACTTGTTCGGTTTGAACAATATAAACAGTATGAAAATGAAGTATTTATTCGGATTGCTTGTTTTAGTGGTTTGTCTTGCTTCGTGCAGACCAGCACATAAAGTGCATCGTGAGAACGGATGGTATCACATCCTGCCACAGCCAACAGACAGCCTTGCAAAAGAACCGATTGTAGCGGTAAAGGATTTTGTTGCGCTCCGAATGGATTCCGACGGACGAGGGACTTATGTTATCGTGGGCCAGGTCAGCAAACATAAAGTCAGAAAATGGGCCAAAGAAACAGAAAAGGCCATCGGACGGCAGATTGCCTTTGTGCTCAACGACTCGGTTGTCACCAGTCCGACGGTGAACGCAAGCATTGAAAGCGGTGCATTTCAGATTTCCGCACCTCACGGCTTCGATTTAAAGAACATTTACGCGAAAATCAGGAAAGAGAAAATAGATTCCATTGAAAGTCTGTTTAAAGGATGGGAAAAGGATTCGGCCTATTATTCATCCAGAGAAAAAAACGACTCTGCCTTGTTTGCAGCAGACTACCTGGAAACTGCCGAATGGATAGACATGCTGTCGAACCCCGAAGAGCATTACTGGTGGGGAGATTTAGACACCGCCACCTACAACAAGCTGGAAACGGCCTTGCACGAAGAGATAACCCGAGCGCAATTCAGCAGCCGTGCGGAGGATTACATGAAGCTGGAGGCATACCGGAAATACAAGGCCTATCTCTGCGAAAATGCAGATTACATCAATCTGATGTTTCAAGGCTTCTTGTTTACAGAACCGGCTTCCGGACTGTGCGGCTATCTGGTGGATGACATTGTGAAAAGCCGGTTCCCTGAGGCCCCGAGTGTACGGACTATGACGGCCAAGACTGACAATCCGGATGATGAAATGCTTGCCAAACTGAAATACCAGAAAGCTGTCTGGCGGCTGATGAACAAGGAAAACACTCGGGTTGCAAAAGTTAATACATGAATAAATATTTGGAAATTATTCATTTTAGTTTTATCTTTGCACCGTCAAAAAACAAACAAATCGTCAAAAACAAACAAATCGTCAAAAAAACAAGCAATAAGAGATATGAACCAATTACCGATTTTGCTCACCACATGCTCTGTTACCAGAAGAAACAAGATTCTGAGTAGCCGCTTCATTGTGCATGTACATTGGTTCAGCGGCTTTATCTGAATTCAGTTCCTTCTTTTTTTTAACAGGCATTTTTCCCTTTAGCAGATGCAGAAGGTCCCCTTTTGGCAAATGCAGAAAGTCCTTTTGGCAGACGCAGAAGGGGGAGTTTTTATGTGCACGCTCTTTTTCAAGGGTGAACTGCACAAGGATGTTTCACATGTAAAAAATTTTAGGAATATGTTTTCAATTATCAGTATAATGTTTGCCGGAATCGGTTTCGGTTATTTGTTTCGGGGTGTGGGACTGCTGCAAAAAGTAGACAAAACCACTTCGCTCACTATTTTCCTGCTTCTCTTTGTGTTGGGCATTTCTATCGGTTCCAATCCGCTCATAGTAAACAATTTGGGCCGATTCGGATGGCAAGCAGCAATTTTGGCTGTATTGGGTATGCTGGGCAGCCTGCTGGCTTCTTCGGCTGTGTTTCATCTGTTTTTCAAGAAAGGAGATAGAAAATGAAAGGAAGTTTGATTGTAGTGGCCGTTTTCTGTGTCGGCTGTTTGTTGGGTGTTTTCTTTCAGGAACCGATGGATACGCATCATCTGTCGATGTACGTGCTGTATGCACTCATGTTTCAGGTGGGCATCGGCATTGGCGGCAACAAGAACCTGAAAGAGCTGTTGCGCAGCTTGCGCCCTAAGATGCTGCTCGTTCCCCTGGCAACGATTTCCGGCACCTTGCTTTTTTCCGCATTCGCCAGCCTGCTGCTCAGCAAATGGAGCATATTCGACTGCATGGCCGTGGGAAGCGGATTTGCTTATTACTCGCTGTCGTCCATTCTCATCACGCAGTTCAAGGAACCCACCATCGGCCTGCAATTGGCAACCGAGCTGGGCACCATTGCGCTGATGACCAACATCTTCCGTGAGATGATTGCGCTGCTGGGTGCTCCCGTTATACGCAAGCATTTCGGCACGCTGGCTCCTATCTCTGCAGCCGGAGTGAACTCGATGGATGTCCTGCTGCCTTCCATCACTCGCTATTCGGGGAAAGACATGATACCCGTGGCTATCTTTCATGGCATTCTGATTGACTTGAGCGTTCCGTTTTTCGTATCGTTCTTTTGCAGTCTGTAATCAGAGGAGGCCTTTCACATAGTTGCATTTGCAACTTCCGCGCGCGTGACAATTCGTGACAATTCGTGACAATTTTTGTTTTTGAATTGATCATCCACAGCCGGGTTTATACTGGTATCTACCCGTTCTTAACGCCTGTCATTTATAAAAGAGAATGGCAGGCGTTTTTATGGGGCAATGTTTTGTGTCAATCAGCACTCAATCAGCTTCTCTATCCATTCATTGAAGTGACTGCACCGGGCTCGAAGTTCATCTATGCCAATCTTCTTGGTGACATCCTTACCGGTAGCCGGCTTGTTGTAGTTGTAATGCTGTTTATGGTCACCTTCTATCGCCTTGATAATGCGTTTGCTCGGAGCCGTTTCCGGACTGTTGTTTATCAACTCGGGGTTACCGGTCTTCTCCAGGTCTTTTTTTAACTGTTCGCAACGTTTCTCACAACCGGGATAACGCTTTGTCAGATAGTCAATGCCACAAAAAAGCAGCGCTTCAAATTCATGCAGCTGAATATAGGGAATGAAACGTCCATCGTTGATTGCTTCAGCAAAGGCCGTTTCAAGTGAAGCGACACGTGCGTATGGTTCTGCAATCGCTTGCGCCGCTTCATAACCGGGAAAATCATCCGGTAATGCGTAGAGGTCGAACATCGTGGTGAAAACATGGCGTTCGTATTCACCATCCACCTTCATTTTCCGCAAAAGTTCCAAGTCAGTCACCGCCTGACTATAGCTCAGCATTCCACCGCGGGCATTCTTTTTCTTATTGGTAGTAATCAGAATGCTTTTCACACCTGACACACCTTGTGCTTGCAGGTAAGGACGTAACACTTCCTCCACAAACCCTTGTTCTGTTTGTCCCTCACAAAGGACATGAATAATCTTTGCTTTCATACGGGGCGTCCTCCTATAATGTTTTTGTCCCAAAGTTCGCTCACCGTATAGTTCTGAAGCCAAAGATGGTATTCTTTGTCATCAAGATGAGTAACAAAAGTAGCCTGCGTTTCCTTGTTCATTTCCACCACGGAGATATCGCCGATGTCGAAATGATCGACCAAATCCTTGCTCTGCGTGGCAATAATGACCTGTGCATGTATGGACGCATCCTTAACCATCTCTGCCAGTTGGCTGATGGCATAGGGATGCAATCCAAGTTCTGGTTCATCCAGGATGATGACGTTGGGCATTGTCTGGGCAGGCTGCAGAAGCAGGGCAGCCAAGGCAATGAAGCGAATAGACCCGTCAGAGAACTGGTAGGCATTGAAACGGTAGTCCGTGGCAGAGTTGTCCACCCACCGGAGCGAAATGATGCCACCCACGGGCTCTAGATAGAAGTCCTGGAACTGGGGAACTACATCACGGACATAGTCAACAATCCGGTTATAGGCATCCTTGTAGTTTTCGCGCAGGAATAGCAGAAAAGAAGGCAGATTGTTTCCGTGTGACTGAAGGTAGTTGGCCGTCTCAACGGGACAAGCCTGACGCAGCGGTCCCTCTGTCGATGAATCGTGAAACTGATATACCTTACAGCAGGAAAGCATCTGAAAAATAGTCTTGGCAACCGGGTTCTCACACTCTGCGAGAGCGGATTCCTTGAAATTCGGTTCCAGTGCTATCTCATAGGGCTTTTCCTCCCCCTTGCGGTGCCATGTAATTCGTTCTTCAGTGATAATCAGCCTGTCGGGAGTGGCATTGGCCAATGAAAAGCCATAAACATCCACGGAGTTGCTGTCGGCAAATTTCAATTCCCCAGACATGACCGGTGTCCGCTTAATACCATAATGCAGCAAGGCATGAGATGTACCCGATATTTCCACATATCTCCCGAATGACTTGCTCATCATGTAGCTCAGCATCCGAAAAAAACTGATGATATTGCTCTTGCCTGCACCGTTAGCGCCCAGCAAGATGCTGACATCACCCAGCTGCAAGGTCACAGGTTTGTCATAGGCTATGGATTTATAGCCTCTGATGGTGACTTCTTGTAATTTAGTCCTTTGGTATGTCTGTGCCATTATCGTCATATTTTTGATTGAGTTACAAAAATAACCATAAATCCCAATATGTATGCAAATATACCAACAAAAAGCACTGTATTCACATTCAGAAACAAATTATATGCAATTGCTGTCCGGACTGAACAGTCCGGCAATGTTACATGTCTGCCATGGACAGCCCCTTATATGAGAGAGCATAGCCCTTGAACTCTCCGGTAGCACGTAAAAATGCAGCAGCCTTCGTCTCCAGTACTTCCACGTCGATGTTCTCGGCCTTACGCTTTACCTCAAAGAAGGTGGCGGTTTCCTCCAGTTCGTTTTCCGCCACGATGTCAATCTCGTTTTCCCCCTTGCGGTCCCACCAGCTTCCGATGCGGGTAAAGGCCTGCTTTTCTATCAGCACGCGCTTGAAATAGCGTTCAAGCATCAAGCCGCTGAAGGTCTCATAGTCCCGATTCACTATCGTTTTCACACTTCCATAGTTCTCTATCTCCAGCATGTAGCTGTATTTGTAGATGAAGCGGAACCAGAACGTGAAGAAGTTGTCCTCTATCGTATAGCGGACATTCTTGGTGGAACTCTTTTCAAAGAGGGGCTGCTTCTTAGCGATGACCTCGTACTCATTTTCCAGTTTGGTCAGGTATCCGCCAATTTCCTTACCGATGACGTTCTCAATTTCCGAACGGGATGTCTTTCCCCGCGCAATGGCAGACAGGATTGAAAAATATATGCCGTAATCCTTACCGAACTCTTCTATCAGGATGGCTTTGCCTTCCCCCAGGAAGATGGAATCGGCTTTTATGATGTAGTCAAGCATGGCCGCCTTGCTGGTGGCTCCTGCATCCACCAGCAGTTGTACATACTTGGCCACGCCTCCCGTGAAAGCGT
>Faulkner_p2__coassemble_3728_pt1 | contig 6837 bp, 6 predicted proteins | sample Faulkner_p2__metabat2_high_PE_017 | metagenome-assembled genome bin Faulkner_p2 | reverse complement strand
CTCTTACAGGATGCATAGCAACTGCAACCGCTCAAGTAATGTCATATCATGAAAAGCCTTCAGGATACAATGGAGTAACATATAATTGGGCGGAAATGAAAAAAAATCCCAACTCTCCAAGTGTCGCTCATCTCTTTAGAAACATTGGCGATTTGGTTAAAATGGACTGGGGTATAGATGCAAGCGGAGCAAAAAGAAAAAATATACCAGAATGCTTTGAGAAAATGGGGTATAGAAAACCAGGAAAACCACAGGCTTATAGCCAATGGGATGTTATAACATCAATTAAAGCCAAATGCCCAGTTATAATATGCGGTAACTCTGTTAAGAAAAATATAATAGGTATTAAATACTATAAGAATGGACATGCTTGGGTCTCTGATGGATATTTTCAACGAGAAAGGCAAGTTGATGTATATAGAAAAGGAAGCGATAAAGTACATCATTCATATACAGAGAAAGAAAATTACCTACACTTAAATTGGGGTTGGGACGGTTTTTCCAATGGATATTACCTAGCAGGAATCTTCAATGGAGGGGACGGACCTTCTTTCCCTTCCAGCAGAGCAGCAGGAAAAGGGAACTACCCTTACAATATTGAAATTATTCCATATATTAACATTATAAAAAAATAAACAATGAAGAAGAACTTTAATCTCATATTTTTCATCTCTCTTTTTTATACATTCACCTCATGTCACAATGATGATGTCGGTAATGCAACAGATACAATAGGGCTTGAAACTAGAGAAGTTATCTTTAACTCAAATAAAGACTCTATTGAATTACAAACAAAGAAAGGTGATAACTGGTGGCTTACCGAAATATCCACAAAAGACACCATATATAGGGCACATTCTATTCACGATAAAGTGATAGAAGGAGGTGGTATTTATATAGAAAAGACAGGTCACAAATCACTGTTCATAAAAGTAACCCCCAATACCACAAACTCAGAAAGATTATTTAAAGCAGTAATACAAGACGGGAATTACTATAATACAATTAGTATAAAGCAAAAATAAATTACCAGATTTGTATTGTGATGAACAAAAAAGGAGGTGCATCGTGCATTACGGCACACCTCCAATATACACTCAAGAACATCGGTTAATTCAGTCCCGGCCACTGCTTTACGGAAAACGAAGCCTCAACGGCATTTTCCAGTTTGTCCGACAAAGCTGGGAAGAAGTCGATGCCCGTGCGTTTCTCCAGTTCGTCGATAGAAATCGCACAAGAAGACACATTCGACACATTCGGTTTGTCATGCTCCGTCCAAAATGCAATTGCCTTATACATATTATCTTGACGGAACAGTAATGCCATGTAATAATACTTAGGCACCGGCTTCGTGCGGTCGCCCCCGATGTACTCCTTAATCTGGTCCGCCTTATCAATCGTACCGCCCTTCACCACATACAAAGCATCCGCTCCCTTGCAGCTGCGCCCCCAGGCTTGCACTTTACTCTCCAAATTCAGCCACACCCCCGTATTAAATCTATAGGTCTGCGGACTCATATTTGTATAATAGAAAGTCTGCTCATTCGCCTCGCGCGAATACAGACGGTCGGCCGAAGCACAGATATGCCCTCTATTATACCCTCTTTTCCCGAAATCAGCTTGCACACGTTGTGCCGAAGCCTCTACCGTAGGGTCAGGCGCAAATGGTTCATTACTCCGGTCCACCTGTTTCTGCCCCGAAAAGCGGTCGAAGCGGAAGGCCACCCAGCGGGCATGCTTCTTGCTTTTATCATACTCTGCTGTAAACGTGATGACCCTGTTGCCTTTGAATTGAGTGGAATGACTCACCAGCACATCATTTGCTCCGCTACGGAGAGCCGGCAACTCGATACCGTCTTCAGGAAGGAAATCCCCTCCTTCATCGTCATTTCCACAAGCATAAAAACACAAACACAACAGACTAGCAATTAAAAATCTACCTTTCATTTTTTTCATTATATACTTACTTTCTAACTATAATCACACTCCAGGGCTATTCGCCAACTATTTTCCATTCTTCGATTCCACGAGTATCAGAAGAAAAATTCACACCAATTTTATACAATTTACGAGTATCCTTTGCAAAAGGCAAAGCATACCCTCTTTCCTCTACTTGACGTAAAGCTTCATCTGCACTACCATCCAGTTTAAGTTCCATCACATACACATAGTCTTTCGTTTGTAGCACAACATCTATACGACCATTACTGGTAGCTCGTTCCACTTCAACATAAAACCCTAACATTTTGAACACCAAAAATAAGGCATTCTGAAAATAGAGTTCCATTTTACCCACTACTTTATAATCAGTATCGGCAAACATCGACTGCAACCGTTGCATGAAACTATCCGGATTACCTCGACGAATATCCATAATAAAATTGGTTATCACAAAACTGGATTCTTGCTCTGAAATAGGTGTATAAAAAGGTAATAAGTACTTGATAAACCCATTCTCCACTTCCTTATTAGGAAAGCCCAGCTGATAAACGCCAAATTCATCATCATAGCCTTTTATCGTCAAATAACCACTTTGATAAATGATAGGAATAGGATTATGCAACATCGAATCTACACTACCCAACAAATCACCCGGAATCTGCTCTTCCGTAATGCGCTCCAACTGATAATTGGAATGCTTCAACAGATAGGCCAAAAACGAAGGGGTACCCGTTTCGAACCAATAATCAGCGAACTCCAGCTTAGCCAATGTATTGAGAATACTGAACGGATTATAAAGTCCCGCACCGCTCTTACGGAAATGATAGCCGTCATATTGCGTTTTCAACTTCACATAACACTCCTCCTTTGACAAGCCGCAATGCCTTCCCAGCTGCTGTATATCATCATCAAAATTATCATGCAACTCCTTGTCTGTCAAGCCACAGACATCCACATACCGCTGATCCATAGAGATATCATTCAGATTGTTGAGATCACTAAACACGCTCACTTTGCCAAATTTTGTTACCCCTGTAAGAAAAGCCAATCTGATATACCTGTCTTGCGACTTCAGCACAGAATAGAATGCCTTCAATAAACTTCGGTATTCTTCCTGTAACTCCTCGTTACCGATAGCCTGCAACATAGGCTTATCATACTCATCCACCAAAATAACGACACGATGTCCCGTCTGCTCACACGCACGCCTCACAATACCTTCAAAGCGCAACGGCAAAGAAGTTTCCGAAGGCCTTGTGCCATAAAGCTGTTCCCAATAAGACAATGTGTTATCCAACCGCCTCTTCAAGCTATCCAAGTTCTTATACTCTTCCGTATTCAAGTCCAGATGGAAAATAGGATGTTCCTCCCACTCCTGTTCCAACGATTCCAAAGCCAGCCCCTTGAACAATTCTTTCTTTCCGCTCATATAAGCTTCAATGGTAGACAGCAACAAACTCTTACCAAATCGGCGAGGGCGACTAAGAAAATAATATCGCCCTGTGTTTGCTAACTGATATACTAATGCAGTCTTATCTACATACACATAGCCATCCTTTATCAGACTTTCAAAATTCTGAATGCCAATCGGGAATTTGCGAATCATTCTATCCATAATCCATTCTCTTACAATCAAATTTCAAAGATAATCATTTGGCAGCAAAATGCAACGGAATCAGTCCTATTTCTTATTTTCACAAGTTATGAACCGATTTTTTAGTTATTAACAACCGAAAGAAAGCCTGTTAATAACTGCCGATTCAGCTGTTAATAACTATCATTTCACCTGTTAATATCAGCATATTCCACATTATTAACAGGCAAACACAAACCTGTTAATAACAATCTATTCGGTTTACTCACGCAACTTACACCTCGCAGATGGTCTGTTTATCTTCATAGAGTGCCCAGTTCGTTTTCACAAAGCAGCAAGTTAGCCATCGTAAAGCGGCACTTTAGCCTCCCTAAAGCATAGGTTTAGGGGACAAAAAGCATATGGTGTGAAATGTCATCTATCAGTTGCAACATCAGGAAAATGTGTTGACCAAACAGACTGCAGAATCTAACAACTAATTCCAACTGGAACATATAGGTTCAACAAAACAATAGCGACTGCAACTATTAGGCTTATAGTGACAGTCGCTATTGTTGTATAGAAGGTTCAACACCTGTAGTTCTGCAAATACTTACGTTAATCGTTTACAAATAAAATCTAACATTCATAAAAAACAAAGGCCAATTGTAGGAAAACACACTGGCCCCTGTTAAAAAGTTAAAGACAAATCTGATAAGAAAAAACTATCTTTTACTACTATACAAAAGATTCATCCAAACATACCCATCACGACACCTCCAACTTTCAAATGTCTTTTTGAGCAGTAATAATCTTAAGGAATTCTGGATTAGAAGGGCGTGGCATGTCTGGATTTATAATTTTACCTTCTTTATCTAACAAAATGTATCGTGGAATAGTAGCCACTTGATAACGATGCATAAAAGATATCCACTTTCTGTCAAAAACCAGTTGAACACCTTTCAATTGATTTTTCTCTAGAAAAGCTTTCCACTCTTCCTTATCATAATCTGTTGCAATGCTGACAAATACAATATTCTTCTTAGCTAGTTTTTCCTGAATTTTTTCCAAAAAAGGCAATTCGCTTTTACAAGGCGCACAATAAGTTGCCCAAACATCAATCAATACATATTTACCTTTGAAATCTTTCAAAGAATGCATTTTACCATTTATATCAGCAAACTCAAAATCTGGAGACATTGCCCCCACCTTGACTTCCTGATTCACACCTTGATTACCAGATTGAGCTACAGCCGAAACTGCGCACAACAAAAAGATACATAATAATAAACTATTCCTAAACTTCACCATAATTATTTAACAATTTGATCATATTCATTTACTTTGATATCATAGAAACCTGTTGATGTAAAATCGCCTAACAGATATTTCGCAAAATGAGAACGCAACTTATGCTCAAAGTACCACTGAGAAACTCCATCATATGTATGACGACCTCTTGGCAGATATACCAATTCTACGTCTTTACCATGTTTTATAAGAGCATCCACCATACGAATGGTATGTGCCGGATGCACATTCCCATCAAATCCACCAACCACTAACATTAAATGCCCCTTTAAATTAGCAGCAAGATCCATATTTGTAGGCAAATTCAACGTACTTTCTTCCTTCTTTTTATCTTTCACATTTTGTTGACTACCACCAATTATTAATATATTTTTCTCCGGCGTCTTCGTCACTTTCTTTGATCCTACCTCTTGATGAATGTCATAGTGACTCTCAACAAAAAACTGTGAGTAAATATTATTATCATGATTGCCTGCTGAGGATACACAAGCTTTATAAAAATCCGGATACGTACAAATAGCTGCAGCAGACATCATGCCCCCACCCGAATGACCGTATATACCTACACGATTACCATCAATGAAAGAATGACGAGCAATCAGCTGCTCTAAACCATATTTATCATCTGCCAAAGCATGATCACGAATATTCTTATAGCCGAACGAATGATAAGCTTTTCCCCTATAAGGAATTCCACCACGATGATTAAAAGCCACTACAATACAACCAATCTGAGCCAAAGCTTCATTCGTAGAACCGACTTCAAAAGTCAAAGGCACATTATCTGTTTGAGGTCCCGGATATACACATGAAATGATTGGATACTTTTTGTTTGGATCAAAGTCAAAAGGTTTCCACATCACCCCATACAAGTCTGTTATTCCATCAGCGGCTTTTACAGAAAACGTTTCAGGCATCTTCCAACCTTTTTCATACATAGCATCAAGACTTAATTCACTCAACTTTAGAATCAATTTACCACTACGAGTATCTCTCACTGTAAACTGACATGGTAAGTCGGGTCTAGAATAAGAATCAATAATGTACTTTTTGGTCGGACTCATTATTACGTTATGTGTACCTTCTTCAGGTGTGAGCAGAGTTACCTTTCCCTTTCCATCGATATTAGCCTTACAAATCTTCGCATAGCTCGGATTTTCTCCTGAAGTGATTCCATAAGCCTCGAAAAAAATAGTACGAGTTTTTTCATCAATATAAATAACCTTACCAGCAGTCCACTCTCCAGACGTTATCACGTTTTTTAAGTTACCATCCTTATCATAATGATACAAATGTCCATAACCTGAACGCTCTGACCACCAAATAATATCATTATAGTTATTGAAGAAATGAATTGAAGCTAATTCAATTCCTATGTATGGTTCACCTTCTTCATGAACCACTACCTTGACTTCACCTGTTTCCAGATCCACTTCGCATATATCAAGTTGCTTATTAAAGCGAGCTCTACGCTCCAGAAAAAGTTTGTTAGCTTGCGTATTCTGATGAATAATACGAACTTCCTGATCTTTCCATCGATCGATGTTAACAACTTTCTGTTTCATCGTATTAACATCGTACACAGTAACCTCAGTATAAGGCACTACCGTATCACCCACCAACACCATCTGAGAACTATAAGCCGTAGGGCGACCATTAAGATAATTCATGTTTGAAACCTCACCTAAATTGCGTAAGTCTTGACGAAACAAACAGAAATGTTGCGAATCATCAAACCACAACGGAGCTAAAGGCACCTCTTTGTTCGTATCCCATCCCTCCGTATGACTATATCCTTTTATTCCATTGAAAGTTAACTGCACAACTGTAGAATCTTTCAAGTCACGGATAAAAGCATTATGTTCCTTACCAAAGACCTGATAACGGCCATCTGGTGAAATTCCAGTGTCATAATGCATCATGAATGGCTGTTGATTTGCAACGGGCTGTTTTCTTGTGTAAGATAATTTACGTGTTTTCCTATTATACTCAAAAATAACACTACCATCGTC
>Faulkner_p2__coassemble_2955_pt1 | contig 9289 bp, 7 predicted proteins | sample Faulkner_p2__metabat2_high_PE_017 | metagenome-assembled genome bin Faulkner_p2 | reverse complement strand
ATTGCGGAAATAGCTCAGTTGGTAGAGCATAACCTTGCCAAGGTTAGGGTCGCGAGTTCGAGTCTCGTTTTCCGCTCTGTTTTTTTAATGAATAGTTTATACGTATACAATTTAGGTTAAAAAATTATATTTTTATTGACAAGGTTGAGAGAAATTTGTGTTGATGTCTCTGTTTTATTATGGCTCGACAAATTTCTTGAGGCAAAAGAGGTCTGCGAATTGTGAAATCCGCAGCTTTTTCTGTTTTTATACACTACCTTCTTCTTCGGCTTCAAACCGAAATTCAGATTCAAACCGAAGTCTTTCAGATTCAAACAGAAATCTTTCAGATTCGAACCGAAATCTTTCAGATTCAAACAGAAATGCTGTGCTTCCCTTGCTTGCAGCTCACTGTTTCCCTTGCTTGCAGCTCACTGCTTCCCTTGCTTGCAGCTCACTGCTTCCCTTGATTGCACCCCACTGCTTCACTTTCCTCTCAAAAGTTTTTCCTCTCAAAACTTTCCATGCTTTTTTGCTGAAATTTCAATATAAAAACGTACTTTTGCATGAGAAAGGACCAGCTGATGTCCCCCGAAAGAACGTCGTTGGCCCATGACCTATAATTAATTTAACAACAGTAATATGTTAACACAAATCATCAACGCACGTATCCTGACGCCGCAAGGCTGGCTGAAGGATGGTTCTGTTCTTATCCGTGACAATAAAATATTGGAAGTAACCAACTGTGACCTGGCTATTATCGGTGCCAAGCTGATTGATGCCAAGGGCATGTATATCGTTCCCGGCGGGGTGGAAATCCACGCGCACGGGGGTGGCGGATGCGACTTCATGGAAGGCACCGAAGAGGCTTTCCGCGGCGCTATCAAGGCTCACATGCAGCACGGTACCACCAGTATTTTCCCCACGCTTTCATCCTCTACCATTCCGATGATCCGCGCTGCTGCGGCTACTACGGAGAAGATGATGGCCGAACCGAACAGTCCGGTGCTGGGTCTTCACTTGGAAGGCCACTATTTCAACATGAAGATGGCGGGTGGTCAGCTTCCTGAAAACATCAAGAATCCCGACCCCGAAGAATATATCCCTCTGCTGGAGGAAACGAACTGCATCAAGCGCTGGGATGCGGCTCCTGAACTGCCGGGTGCCATGCAGTTTGGTAAATACATCACGGCCAAGGGTGTGCTGGCTTCTGTGGGCCACACGCAGGCTGAGTTTGAGGACATTCAGACTGCTTTTGAAGCGGGCTATACGCATGCTACTCACTTCTACAATGCGATGCCGGGCTTCCATAAGAAAAGAGAATACAAGTATGAAGGTACGGTGGAAAGTATCTATCTGATGGATGACATGACGGTGGAAGTGGTGGCCGACGGTATCCATGTGCCTCCCACGATTCTGCGTCTGGTGTACAAGATCAAGGGTGTGGAACGCACGTGCTTGATTACGGATGCACTGGCTTGTGCGGCAAGCGACAGCCAGACGGCTTTCGACCCGCGCGTGATCATTGAAGACGGTGTGTGCAAGCTGGCCGACCGCTCGGCACTGGCGGGCAGTGTGGCTACGATGGACCGCCTGATCCGTACGATGGTGCAGAAGGCGGAAATTCCGTTGGCGGATGCCATCCGCATGATGTCGGAAACTCCGGCTCGCATCATGGGTGTGCTCGACCGCAAGGGTACGCTCGAACGCGGCAAGGATGCGGATATCATTGCGCTGGACAAGGACTTGAATGTGCGCGCCGTGTGGGCAATGGGCGAATTGGTGGAAGGCACCAATAAATTGTTTTAATGCTGTCTCCTTGGAGGGTAGATAGAAGATATGAATGTGGACTAACAGTAGAATTTTATGTTGACTCAGATTATAAACGGAAAAATCCTGACTCCGCAAGGCTGGCTGGAAGAGGGCTCTGTATTGATTAGTGATGGAAAAATTTTGGAGGTGACCAACAGTGATTTGGCGGTGATCGGCGCTACGGTGATTGATGCCCGCGGAATGACGATTGTGCCGGGTTTTGTGGGGATGCACCTGCATGGCGGCGGCGGTCATGACTTTACGGAGGCCACGGAAGAGGCGTTCCGCACGGCTACGATGGCGCATCTCAAGCACGGGGCTACTACGGTGTTCCCCACGCTGTCGTCGACTTCTTTCGACAAGCTGTATCAGGCGGCTGAGGTGTGCGAGAAACTGATGGCTGAGAAGAACTCTCCGGTGCTCGGTCTGCATATCGAGGGTCCGTATCTGAACCCGAAGATGGCGGGCACGCAGTATGACGGCCTGCTGAAGGGGATGGATGAGAAAGAATATGTGCCGTTTTTGGAAAAGACGGCGTGCGTGAAGCGCTGGGATGTGAGCCCCGAACTGGAAGGGGCGCACGACTTTGCGAAGTATGCGCGTGCCAAGGGCATCCTGACGGCGCTCACGCACACGGAGGCTGAGTATGAGGAGGTGAAGAAGGCTTTTGAGGCAGGCTTCACGCATGCGGCTCACTTCTACAATGCGATGCCGGGCTTCCACAAGCGCCGTGAGTATAAATATGAGGGTACTATCGAGAGTGTGTATCTCACCGAGGGGATGTCGGTGGAGGTGATTGCCGACGGTATCCACTTGCCGGCTACGATCCTGAAGCTGGTGTATAAGCTGAAGGGCGTGGAGCATACGTGTCTGGTGGCGGACGCGATGGCGTATGCGGCTTGCGACAAGGATGTGAAGGTGGACGAACGCTACGTGATTGAAGACGGGGTGTGCAAGATGGCCGATCATTCTTCTTTGGCGGGCAGCTTGGCTACGATGGATACGCTGGTGCGCACGATGGTGCAGAAGGCGAATATTCCGCTGGAAGATGCGGTGCGCATGGCTTCGGAAACTCCGGCCCGTCTCATCGGGGTGGACCACCGCAAGGGTAGTCTGGCTCGGGGCAAGGATGCGGATATCGTGATCCTGGACCAGCAGCTCAATGTGCGCTGCGTGTGGTCGATGGGTGTGATTGTGCCCGGCACGGATAAGCTGCTGCACGGCTGATTGCACGTGCACGACTGATTGCATGACTGATTGCACGCGCACGACTGATTGTGATAATGACTCACTCTATGGGTAGTTTGTTATAAAATGGTTCTTTGACGGATGTTGCCACACCGCTTGCGGGGGCAGCATCCGTTTTGTTTGGTGCTTCCCGGCTTTCGGGTGAAGTGTTTTCCGGTTTTCGGGTGAAGTTTTTCCCGACTTTCGGATGAAGTGTTTTTCCGGCTTTCGGAATAAGTGTTTTTTTCTGTTCGGCTGTATTATAGAAAAAACGATAAATGCTATGAGATTCAGTTATTATTTAGGAGCTTTTCTGTGCATGCTCGGCTGCTATGCTTGCAGCAGTCCGAAAACAGAGGTGTCTTCGCCCGACGGGCATATTTCAACGACTTTTTTGCTGGATGAGCAGGGGCAGCCTTTTTATCGGGTGGCCGTGGGCGACTCGCTGCTGATTGCCAATTCGGCTTTGGGCTTCATAGAGAAGAAGGGACTGGCCTTGGATAAGGGTTTCCGGCTGAAGAAAACGGTGTTCAGCAGCAAGGATGAGACGTGGCATCAGCCTTGGGGGGAGAACAAGACCAACCGGAATCATTATAATGAGATGGCGGTGGTGCTCACCAATGACGATGCGGTGGATCTCACGCTGCGCTTCCGGGTGTTCAACGACGGGCTGGGCTTCCGCTATGAGTATGCGGCGCCGAAGGTGGATTCGCTGCTGATTATGGATGAGCTGACGGCTTTCCGCTTCTGCCAGAAGGCTACGTCGTGGTCGATCCCGGCCAGCGCGGAAACGTATGAGCTGCTCTATCGCCAGCTGCCGCTCGCTGAGGTGGAGACGGCCAACACGCCTTTCACGTTTAAAACGGACGGGGGACTGTATGGCAGCATTCATGAGGCGGCGCTGTATGACTTTCCGGAGATGACGCTGAAGCGCGAGCAGGGGGAACTGAAGGCGGACTTGGCTCCGTGGCCCGACGGGGTGAAGGCGCGCAAGGGCAACCGTTTTGCTACTTCCTGGCGCACCATCCAGCTGGCTCCGGAGGCGGTGGGGCTGGTCAACTCGGCGCTGATTCTGAATCTCAATGAGCCGTGTGTGCTGAAGGATACGGACTGGATCCGGCCGATGAAGTATGTCGGTGTGTGGTGGGGCATGCATCTGGGCATCGAGACGTGGCAGATGGACGACCGCCACGGGGCGACGACGGAGAATGCGAAGCGGTATATCGACTTTGCTGCCAAGAATCACATCGACGGGGTGCTGTTTGAGGGCTGGAACGAAGGCTGGGAGAGCTGGGGCGGACGCCAGCATTTTGACTTTACGAAGCCATATGCCGATTTTGATATGGAGGAGATTGCGCGCTATGCTGCAGAGAAGGGGGTGGAAATCATCGGCCATCATGAGACGGGCGGCAATATCCCGAATTATGAGCGGCAGCTGGACAAGGCGATGCAGTGGTATACCGACCACGGGGTGCATGTCTTGAAGACGGGCTATGCGGGAGGTTTCCCGGGGGGCTTGTCGCACCACGGACAGTATGGGGTGAATCATTATCAGAAGGTGGTGGAGACGGCGGCCCGCCACCGGATGACGGTGGATGCGCATGAGCCGATCAAGGATACGGGTATCCGCCGCACGTGGCCGAACATGATGACGCGCGAGGGGGCGCGGGGCATGGAGTGGAATGCGTGGAGCGAGGGGAATCCGCCTTCGCATCATGTGATGCTGCCGTTTACGCGCTTGCTTTCCGGACCGATGGATTATACGCCGGGCACGTTTGATATCTTGTTTCTGAATACGAAGGATTCGCCGCGCCGCAAGAAGTGGAATGATCAGGATAAGGGCAACAGCCGGGTGAACACGACGCTGGCGAAGCAGCTGGCCAACTGGGTGATTCTGTATTCGCCGCTGCAGATGGCTTCGGACTTGATTGAGCATTATGAGGGGCATCCGGCGTTTCAGTTCTTCCGTGATTTTAATCCCGACTGTGATGAGTCGAGGGCGCTGGCGGGCGAACCGGGTGAGTTTATCGCGGTGGTGCGCCGCTGCAAGGACCAGTATTTCCTGGGGGCGGCCACGAATGAGGAGCCGCGCACGCTGGAGGTGAAGCTGGATTTTCTGCAGCCGGGGGTGTCGTATCGGGCAGTGGTTTATGCCGACGGCGATCAGGCGGACTGGAAGACGAATCCTACGGATTATCAGATTGTGGAGCAGATTGTGGATGCAAGCATGTCGCTGCCGGTGCGTATGGCGCCGGGGGGCGGACAGGCTATCTCGTTTATGCCGCTCACTCAATCGCTGAAGAAGCCGTTTTAAAAAAAGAGTTTTGCTTTTGAAAAAGAGTTTTGCTTTTGAAAAAGGCAGGCTAAAATAAAGAAGAAAGCCGCTGGTTGCTTGATGCTTCCAGCGGCTTTGCTGTTGGGGATATATGTGTTGTGTGTTAAGTAGTTTATCCTTTTGCTTCCTGATACATGAACCGCTTGATGGATTTCTTGGCGGTTTTCTCGAACTCTTCAAAATGAATCTTCACTTTGCTCACCTGGCAGTAGTTGGCCAGCTGGGTGTTGAGCTCGATGCGGTTCTGCTCCATCACCTTCTCGATGTCTTCCTGGTGCAGCCCGTGGGCAAACGCATCGTCGAAATCGGGGTAAATCAGCGCCACCAGTTTGTCGTGCTGCAACACGACGAGCGATTCGGACACATAGGGCATGTTGTTGAGCTTGCTTTCAATCTCCTCCGGGTAGATGTTCTGTCCGCTGGAGGTGAGCAGCAGGTTCTTGCTCCGGCCGCGCACAGTGACGTTGCCGCCCTCATCCATCGTGGCCAGGTCGCCCGTGTGGAGCCAGCCGTTCACGTCGATGATCTGCGCCGTGGCTTCCGGATTCTTGTAGTAGCCCAGCATGAGGTTGACCCCCTTGCAGATGATTTCGCCGGGCACCGTCTGCGGATCGGGAGAGTCGATGCGCACTTCCATGCGGGAAGCTGCCTTTCCGCAAGAGGCCTGCTTGATGGTCTCCCAGCGGCTGGAGCAGATGATGGGGCCGCATTCGGTCATTCCGTAGGCCATGGTGTAGGGGAATCCGATCTTCTTGAAGAAGGCTTCCACCTCCGGGTTGAACGGGGCACCGCCGATGATGATCTCGTCAAACTGTCCGCCGAATATCTCCATGGCTGCCTGGCGGGCAGAGGCTTTGATTTTATCGTTGATGATAGGCACGTTGAGCAGCAGTTTGCCTATTTTGTTGTCTAACTTGGGGAGGATATTTTTCTTGATAATCTTTTCTACAATCAGCGGCACGCAGGAGATGACGCGGGGCTTGATCTCGGCAAACGACTGGGCGATGATCTTGGGCGTCGGCATGCGGGTGAGGAAGTAGATGTGGGCACCTGCAGAAAAGCCGTAGAGGAAGTCGTACACCATGCCAAATACATGACCCATGGGGAGCATGGAGACGATGTGGTCGCCGGGTTTCACCCGCAGCATCTCGAAGCAGTAGGCCACGTTCGACCACAGGCTGCGGTAGGGAAGCATCACTCCTTTGGAGTAGCCGGTGGTGCCCGACGTGTAGTTGATCACGGCCAGTTCTTCCGGCTGGTCCTTGCGGTAGGAGATGTGCTCGGGGCGGAAGTTCTTGGGATAGCGCTGTCCGTAGATGGCGTTGCGGTTTTCGCTGGCTTCTCTCAGCTTCGGGTTGCGCGCCAGCAGCAGCGAGAAGTCGTTGAGCAGGGCGATGCCTTCGAGCAGGGGCATGGCGTCTTCGTTGAGGTTCTCCCACACGCGGTCGCCCACAAAGAGCAGTTTGGCTTCGGAATGGTTGACAATGTTGTGGATGTTGTCCGACTTGAATTCGTGCAGGATGGGCACGATGACGGCTCCATAGGTCACTGTGGCCAGAAAGGCGACTGCCCAGTGGGCACTGTTGCGTCCGCAGACGGCTATTTTGTCTCCCGGCTGGATGCCGGCGCTTTCCAATACGATGTGGAATTTGGCTATCTTGCGTGCCACATCTTTATATTGAAGGGTGATTCCTTTGTAGTCTGTCAATGCATCTTTATCCCAATTCTGGATGATGCTCTGTTCTATGTAATCAATGAAGTGCTGTTCTTGTTTCATTCAATTTTTGCACATTTGGTTTAAATCTGCGCAAAAATAGTGCTTAATAAGTGTAATTTTGAATTTATAATTTAAGTTTTATACTTAATTAACGTAGGAAATTTGACAAAACTCCCCCGGAAATTTGATAAAACTCCCCTTGGGAATTGACGAAACTCTCCTGGAAATCTGACAAAAAACTCCTGGAAATTTTCTCTTGTTTTCTGCTTGCTGTCTGCAAATGTACAATAAAGTCGTGAGTTTTGAAAGAGGAAATTTCGGATTCAGAGAGGAGGAAGGGTAAAGGGTGGAAGGGGAGGATAAAAAATGGCCGTAGCAGGATGCTACAGCCATTGAAATTTGAGTCCGAATGAAAAGCTCAGGTAATCTCTGGGCCTCAGGTAGCTGTTTTGAACGGCACTGATGAGATAGAAATCGCAGGTGCTCAGCTCATAGAAGAACGTGATGGCCTTGGTCCAGAACCGGTGTTGGGCCGGGATGTCGTAGGTGAGCCGCTGGCCGAGGTAGAGGTGGATTCTCATTTTGCTTGAGAAGCCGTAGTAGCCCTTGGGGTAGCGGTCGGGTTCGCTCATCCAGAACTGGTCGCCAAACACGGTGTTGATATAGAGTCCGCAGGCCAGGGGCTCGGTGGAGAATCCCTTGCCGAAGTCGATGCTCCAGGGCATGTAGTTCTGCTTGATGGTCATCGTTACCTTGGCTTTCTTCGATTCATATTTGGGCACGAAGCCAAACAGCAGGTCGGTCTCCCATTGCTTACGTTTGCCATAGTCCCATCCGGTGCCGAAAGAGAGCAGACCCATATTGCCGGCATACTGAATTTTGCCGTACTCCGGAATCAGCTTGTCCCAGCTTTTGCGCATGCGGTGCACCCGTTTGTCGTAGCGGGTGTGGAATTTTTCCTCCGGATGCGAAGCCAGAAGGGTGTCTGCTTTGATGAGCGTAAACACGCTGTCGCCCTTCTGGTAGGCGATGATGCTGTCGGCTTTGATGGCAAACCGCAGCGAATCGTTTTTATAGGTGTCGATGATGGTGTCTGTGCGGTTGACTGCAGATAGCAGCAGCGGGCAGGCTGTGAGGACCAGCAGCCAGACGAGGCGCAGCACCTTGTAATGATAATGGGTGTTCATAGGGGTAGACTTTATTTTATCGCAGGGCGAACTCTATTTTATCGCTGGGCGATTAATCGATTAATAATGTACTAATTTATATGTATAGGTTTTCTTGCCGGGATTCTCGTTGTCCGGAAAAATGTCGTATTCGATATAGGTGCGCTCTTTCATGCAGTCGGTGGTGATATAGTGGATACCATCGTCGAATACCACGGTGTCTTCGTAGTGGTGGGTGTGTGCTGCAGAGCAGAACAGAATGCCCGGATACTCAATGATATAGCGTTGGAAGACCTTGGCCACATTGTCGTTGAACACATCGGTGTAGGGGCGGGCATGCATGCACACCACGGTGTGGTCGAACTCGTCTTTGCGTGCTTTGATTTCCTTCTCCATGAAGGTGAAGTCGGGCACCGGTTCGGAGTAGTCGTACTCCAAGGCATTGGTGTTGAGACACACAAATTTCACTCCGCCGGCAATGAAGGAGAAGTTGGCCGGACCGAAGATGGCTTTGTAGGTTTCTTCGCCCGTGCCCAGACAGTCGTGGTTGCCCAGCACGACCACGTAGGGCACTTTCAGCTTGTTGAGGATGTCTCGCTGCCAGAGAAATTCCTTGGTAACCCCGAAGTCGCTGATATCTCCTCCGTGAATCACAAAGTCGATGTCATCGCGCTGGTTGATGGCTTTGACGAAGTCTTCGGTCTCGTCATACCAGCGCTGGGAGTCGCCCATCGTAACGAAGCGGATGCTGGTTTTCTCTTTGCAGGAGTCTTCGATTTCGGCTATGTTGTGTGCATTGACGTCTGTTTCTCCGTCTATGCGGACGTCGTAAGGATGGTAGTCAATCATGTCGCATCCCCATAGCAGCATACATAAAGATAGTGTATACAGTTTTTTCATCGATAATAATATATAATAGTTTAATTGTTTCTTTGGTTTGTTCAGTTTGTTTTGCTCAGTTCGTACTTTGCTTTGCATCGCATGCTCTGCTCAGTTCGCTCTGCTTTTGCTCAGTTCGCTTTTGCTTTGCGTTGATGCTCTGCTCAGTTCGCT
>Faulkner_p2__coassemble_2615_pt1 | contig 11140 bp, 7 predicted proteins | sample Faulkner_p2__metabat2_high_PE_017 | metagenome-assembled genome bin Faulkner_p2 | reverse complement strand
ACGATTTAGAACAGCTTCTGAAGACCGGAAGGGTGAACGAGTCCGGGAGGGTGAAAGAGTCCGGGAGGGTGAACGAGACCGAACAGGCAGAAATGCTTTTCAACGAGATGGTGGACGGCTTCATCAACAGCAGGAATGCCCTATGCTGCATGGAGGCCACGCAAGTGCTCGGTGATATCTCCCGGAAGCACGGCTATCCCTGGAAGGAGCAGCTGGACCGTCTGAGCGATGCCGCCAACCGCTTCAGTGCGGCTGCCTGGATGCAACCGGCACGGATTCATGTGGCATCCGGCGGTGTGTATATCCATTCAAACAGCGGTCCGGTGGGCGACCTGCATGGCGACCAATTCGTTCTCGTCAGACCCTCTAACAGCGATGCTCCCGAAGAAGAAGAGGAGGGAGAGGAAGCAGCAGCAGAGGAATAAATTGTTATCTAAAAATATAAAATGAAAAGCTATGAAAATGAAAGTAGAAAAAAACACTGCCCGGATTCTTTATAATTTTGGGCCCGTGAATGGCGGCAAAGTGATGACACAGAATGTACATATCTGCTCTGCACAGACTGAGGAGGAAAAGACGGAGGAAGAGGACGAAAAGGAAGAAGTGAAAGAAGTGGAAGAAGTGAAAGAAGTGGAACATGCGGTTGAAGAACGTATAGTGGAGAGGAATGCAGTGGCTGAAATTCCTGCCCATTCCAACCCTCCTACTGCGGAAGCAGTGGCTGAAATTCCCGACGCTACCGAAGTTCCCCTGGAATCCCGGGGGTGCGAGGTATCGGGGAAAGCTGTGGCAAATATCAACCAGACGCTGATGTTTTTTGAGGCAGCACTGAACACGTCGTTCGATTCCCATCACATCAATCAAAGCGCTTTGGCTGAATTAATCAGTTTCTTGACCGGCAAAAAGAAAGGGAGTATTCGCACTAAAATTACAGAGGGAATCGGATACGACGGTCCGCAGGAGAAGCAGGATGCTACCTATTTGGCAAAACTGCTCGACGATGTGAGTCCTGAACTTGCCCAGCGCATCCGGAACAACATCAGGTAAGTGGTGTAAATGCAGGACTCCCTTCCTGAAATTGCAGCCCCCGTAAAAAAACACAAGCCCCTTTGGGAAAAATTGCAGCCCCCCCTGTCAGAAAGCCTCAGAGCCCTTCTTCTCATTTTGCAGTACCTTTTGCAACCCTGCAATCCTGTATTTGCCCCCTATCTTTGTCCCTGTCAAAAGCCCGACGTTGAAATGCACTCGGTTTTGGCGGGGACTTTTCTTTTCCCACTCCGGATACGGCGAAGATAAGTTCCAAACTGCCCCGGCTGGGGCCACCGGAAACTCCGGATGCCTCAGCCGGGGCAGGCAAAGAAAAGGAAATTAGAAACCATTAAAAACGAAAAAGTATGGAACTTTATGTCACTATTGTAGAACAGCGCGAACTCCAGAGTCGCCCGTACACCAACTTGCAAGGTCAATCCTCCATGTTTCACTCACGCGGCTTTGTGCTGAGCAACGGAATTGATGAATTTTATGCCGAGATGACAGGCGAAGCGGCACTGACCTGCCCCGTCTACGACACCTCCGTGCTTCACCGGCTGCAAGCCACTTTCCGGCATCGCCGCTACACCGACAAAAACGGACAGGAGCGTTTTGAGAACCTGGTCTACATCAACAAACTTAGTTAACTTATAAAAAGATACAGATATGGAAATAACATTACAAATCAGCGACAGCGCATATCAGCAGCTTATGGAAGGTAGAAAGAGAATACAAGGTTCAGTGGGCCTTACTACACCGCATGCGGGTAATTTCAATGAATACAGCCGACGTCCGGCAGCCTACAGAGAAGGAGAACGTGTCGTCCGTCTCCGACACGGCAAAGCGCGTGTCAACCGGGCGCAGGTGTCCCTCCGGCTGAACATCCGGCTGGACGAGCCGCAGGTATGTCCGTCCGAAATCATCGAGTCGGAAAGCCGCGAAGCCAGCCATTTTGTGGACTATGAACTGGAGGATTTCCGGAACACCTTTGGCTGGTAACTTACCCTTTTTTAAACCCTTCATCATCATCATCAGAATAAAGAAAAAGAAGAAAAAGAAAGATGAAACGAAACTTTGGAATTTCTCAAAATGTAAAGAGTCGGCTGGTGTGCACATGCACCCCCGAACTCTTTCGGGAAGCAGTGGACTCAGCAGCAGTGGCATCCCTTTGCGCAGAAATAGCCGATGCACTGGAAGCTGTAAAGCGGGGTGAACTCTCACGTGAAGAGTTTGACATACTCAAAGCCGACCGCAAACGGCTGTTGCCAGTCATTACCCCCCATGCCACGTTCACTGCAGGACGACGGGTCAATGCCGAAGCAGTGCCTTCGGGATTGTGCATGCTGGATGCAGACCATTTGCCCGATGCCCGCGGCTTTTATGAAGCCAATGTGCGCGGCAGAGAAGAAGCACTGGGCATTCTCCTGGCTCACATCACCCCTTCCTGCGAGGGACTACGCCTGGTATTTGTGCTGCCAGACCCTTCCATGGAATTGGAGGCTGCCCAACGCTGGATGGCAGGCAGGCTGGGCATGAAGGAATATGACGGAGCCGTGAAGGACCTGGCGCGCTGCTCTTTCCTCGTGCCGCGCGATTATTTCCTCTACCTGAACGAAGAAGGGCTGTTTGGCGAAGCTGATGCCCCCCAGCAAGCTGGGAAGAGCACTGCTGAAGACAAGCCTTCTGAAACTCCATCGTCTGCTACAACTATCCACAAGCAGACTGAAAGCCCAAACTTGCAAAACGAGAATGAGCTAAAAGAGAAAGAACTAAAAGAAAATACGATAAATGAGAATACGATAAATGAGAATACGATAAAAGAAAAAGGTGAATCTGAGCAAGACGAATACAAGCAAGACGAATACAAGCAGGGCGAGAATACGATAAAAGAAAATGAGCTAAAAGAGAATGCGTTAAACGAGAAAGAACAGGAAGCCTGCTTCAAGGGAATCCCCTACAGCGAAATTATCAGCCAGTGGTTTGCACTGACGGGCGGCGAACCGATGAAAGGCGAACGAAACACCCGTCTGCACCGGCTGGCCTGTCATTTGCGCTACATCACCGACAATGACGAGACATTACTCTTGCGCTTGATGCCGCGTTACGGACTGACGGAGCATGAGATGCAAGGGCTGATTCATTCGGCCTGCACGTCCAAATTCTGCTCCACACCGCAAGAAATGAAGAAGGCCATCGAATTAGCTAAGGCGCTTTTGGCTGCGTCTGCTGAGTCTGTTGCACCTACTGCATCTGTTGCATCTGTTGCGCCTGCAGACTACCACACAGTCACAACCCATTCGGCTGATGCTGCTTCGGAAAATCAACCAACTTTCGGAAATCAGTCAGTTTCAGAAAATCAACCATCTACCGGAAATCAGTCAGCTTCAGAAAATCAACCAGCTTCGGGAATTCAACCATCTCCCGAACCTCAGCCATCTACCGGAAATCAGTCAACTTCGGAAAATCAACTAACTTCTGAACCTCAACCATCTACCGGAAATCAGTCAGTTTCGGAAAATCAGTCAACTTCGGGAATTCAACCAGCTCCCGAACCTCAGCCAACTCCAAACACAGACGCTGCAGGTAGTACAGAAAACGAAGGGAAACCGGCCGGAGCATCTATTCAAGCAGCTATGAACAATGCGGCCGACAGCATCGTGCCTCCCGACATGCCCAAGCACCTTCCTCCTCTCATCGAGCTCCTGCTGTCCGGCTCTCCCGATGTGTATCGCCCTGCAGTGGCCCATGCCGTATTCCCGTCGCTCGGCGCCCACCTGCACGACACTCGCTTCCGCTACATCGACAACGTATGCCACGAAGCTACGCTCATGAACGTGCTCATGGCAGGCACAGGAGCGGGCAAAAATTGCATCACAGAACCCATCAACCGCATCATGGCAGACATCCGGCTGCGCGATGAGGAAAACCTGCGCCGCGAACGGGAATGGAAAGAGGAAGTCACCTCGAAGGGGGCCAACAAGGACAAGCGGAAACGACCGGAGGGGCTCGTGATTCAAGAGATTGATGCGGACATGACGAACCCGGCCTTTGTGATGCGTACAGCCGAGGCTGACGGGCATTTTCTTTATACGAAGATGAACGAGATTGACCAGTTTGATGCCCTGAGAGGCAGCGCCAGCAGCCAGCAGCAGTTTCAAATCATGTGCCTGGCGTTCGACCCGGGCAACCGCTACGGACAGACGCGCGTGGGTACTTCCTCCATCACAGAAAAAGTATGCATCCGCTTCAACTGGAATGCTTCCACCACGGTGGAGAAAGGGAAACGCTACTTCAGCCGGGTGCTGACGGACGGCCCGGTGTCGCGCATCAACTTCTGCACCATCCCCGAACGGGAGATTGGAGCTGAGATGCCGGTATATGGCAGCTTCGGACCCGATTTTAACGAAAAACTGCAGCCCTACATCGAGCATCTCTGCAGGGCAAAGGGTGAGATTTTCTGCCCCGAGGCCACCCGGCTGGCTTTGGAGCTGCGCGAAGAGTGTGCTCACTGGGCGAGGCTGACGCAGAGCCGGGTGTATGAGAATCTCTCTTTCCGTGCCCTGGTCATTGCTTGGCTCAAAGGATGCGTGCTCTATGTGGCGAGCGGTTGCCGGTGGGACCCTACATTCGATGATTTCGTACGCTGGAGTCTGCAATACGACCTTTGGTGTAAGATGGAGTTTTTCGGAGCGGCCATCGAAGAAGCCAACCGCAGGAGCGAACAGACGGCTTCTGCCTCCCGTGTGGGACGCCACAATCTGCTCAACTTGCTCCCCGAGATGTTCACCCTTCAGGATGCCATCAGCATGCGGGTGAGCGAGGGGCTGAGTGCCGACGGCACACAGGCCATGCTGCGGCAGTGGAAATTCCGGGGGTATGTTACCATTGAAATGGTGGACCGCAGCGGACGGCTCACGGAAGTGTATTGCAAGAATAATTTTTAGCATTCTTCCGGAGCAGAAGCAGCAGCTAAGCAGCAGAAGCAACTATTTTTTAAACCTGTAAATTATCTGATTATGGAAATGATTCTGACCCGCATTGCCCAACGGGACACCTATACCATTGGCAAGCTTTTCGTGAACGGACAATATGTGTGTGATACGCTGGAACCCGCATGCAGAGATGTGTGTATCGAACATCCCGAACGTAAAATACCGGGGCATACGGCCATCCCCGAGGGGAGATACGCCGTGGCAGTGAGCTTCTCTCCGCGATTCAAGCGCTGGCTCCCGCTGCTGCTGAATGTGCCCTCCTTCAGCGGCATCCGCATCCACGCCGGCAATACGGCCGACGACACCCGTGGCTGCATTCTGCCTGGCTTCAACACGCAGGTGGGCCGTGTGACCGATTCGCGCAGCTGTGAACGGAAAATCCTGCAGCTGCTGGACCACCGCCCTGAAGGGGAAGGTATCTGGCTGACGATAAAGTAGTCGCGAACTAAAAAGCAATAGTAGCCGCCAGCTGGAATCTGCCATCGCTACACCCGCTCCCTCTACTTATTCTATATATATATAATATAGGTATAGAGAGCAGAGGGGAAAGTAGCGGTGGCAGATGTTTTTATCAGCCAAATGTCCTACTTTCTTCTATTTTCGTCCGCACCGCTCACCCGCGCAGCGTTACGTTACGTTACGTTACACTTTTATTTTGATAAAACACACTGCTGGATAATACTTCTCAAAAAAAGACTATATACACCACCCAAAGTGTGGATTTTTTCCACATTTTCTCTACAGAATTTCCCCACTTCTCCAGCATTTTCCCTCCCTGGCAGAGATATTTTCCTAAAAATAAAACAGCAACCGGCTCATACACAAGGCTTCAGCAAATACGATGGCTCATCAACGCGTGATGGCACGAAAATTGAAGTCTCATTAAAGAATAGATATAAAAGACGCTAAGAGACAAAAGAGTAAAAAGGTTAAGAAATCAGGAAGAAGAAAATAGTAGGAATGTAGATTGAAATAAAAGTTAGATAGGGTTAGAATCGGAAGAGGTAAAAAGATTGATTGAAGGAGAACAGAGAAAGAATAGTTGAGAGAGGATTATTGAGAGAGGATTATTGAGAGAGAGATTTTTATACCATAAAACAAACAATTTAATAAACTATTAAAAAACCAATTGATTACGAAGCAGAAACTAAAAAAAAGAAATCAGCTACTGAAGCACTCTTTCAGGAACTGAAAAAAATCGAAACAAAAAAATCGAAACAAAAGAATCGAAAACTGAAAAAAGAAATCAGCTACTGAAATACGAATTCAGCAACTGAAAACAAGAACGAAAAAATTAAGAGAGACTACCAAAAACTGAATTGAAAAACTCAAAACGCTTCTGAAATGAAACAAATCAATGTTACACACAAAAGGACCTTCAGCATCCTGCTGATTTTAGGGTTCTTGTCTGTACCTCTATCCGTGCAGCGCCTGTATGCACGGTCGTCGGAAAGGGCATCTGCCAGCTTCTCATCCGCTGCAATGAAAAACAACCAGGACGGCTTGAAGAGCAGCAAGAACGGCCTGAAAGAGGATAAAGACGTGCTGAAAGGTGCCAAAGATGGAGTGACTGACTCTATCCGTGTGGAAGGTGTGGTGACCGATATAAATGGAGAGACCATCGTGGGTGCTACCGTGGTGGAAAAGGGCAAACCGGAAAACGGGGTTGTGACCGATATCGACGGTAAGTTTGCGCTCACTGTGCCCAACCGCGGCATCCTCGTTATCTCTTACATGGGCTATAACACGCAGGAAACACGCGTGAACCAGCGCATCTCGACCTACAACATCGTGCTCAAGGAGGACAACCAGGTGCTCGATGAAGTGGTGGTGGTGGGCTACGGCACGGTGAAAAAGAGCGACCTCACGGGGTCGGTGGCTACCGTGGGCAAGCGCAGTTTCGAAACGCAGCCGGTAAAGAATGTGTCGCAGATTCTGCAGGGCCGCTCCACGGGTGTGGAAGTGACCACTACCAGCGGTATGCCGGGCGCCGGTGCCCGGGTGCGCGTGCGCGGTACGACGTCTATCAACAAGAGCAGCGACCCGCTGTATGTCATCGACGGTATCATCTCTACCAGCGGCCTCGACGGACTGAATCCGCAGGACATCCAGTCGATGGAGGTGCTGAAGGATGCTTCTTCAACGGCTGTCTACGGTTCAAGAGGTGCCAACGGGGTAATCTTGGTTACGACCCGCAGCGGTAGTGAGGGACGGGCCCGGGTGCACTTCGACGCCAAGGTGGGTATCTCGAAAGTGGGCGGCGGATACGAGCTGCTGAATGCGTACGACTATGCCCAGGCGCTCAATGATGTGCGGGGTGCCGGTACGATTTCACCGGAGGATATGGAGGCTTACCGCACCGGACAGAAGGGTATCGACTGGGAGGACTTGATGACCCGCACGGCTATCAGCCAGGACTACAGTCTGAATGTGTCCGGCGGTAGCGAGAAGATCCGGTATATGCTCTCGGGCAATGTGCTCGACCAGGAAGCGGTGACTATCAACTCGAAATACAGCCGCTACGGATTCCGCGCAAATGTGGATGCGGATGTGCGCCCGTGGCTGAGTATCTCTGCCAAGCTGAGCACGGCCATCATTCACTCGCAAGGCACGGCTCCGAGCTGGTTCTCGGTGCTCAACTTCTCTCCTACCATGGAACTGAAGAATCCGGAAACGGGAATCTACAACAACGACCCGTACAACATCGGCGGTACGAACCCGTATGCGCAGCTGGTGGAGAACAAGACGGATAATTACAGCTATAATGTGAATGCCAACCTGTCGCTGCTCTTCAAGCTGGCCAAGGGGCTGACTTTCACCGTGCAGGGAGGATATGACTACGACCATAGTCCGTCGTACTCGTTCACGTCGAAGATTGTGGCTCCGGGAGCCAACAGCAGCGTGAACAACAACAGCGACTTGCACCGCTATTGGCAGAACACAAACAACCTGACTTATCGCGGCGAGTTTGGCGACCACACGCTGTCGGCTACGGCCGTATGGGAAATCAGCCGCACGTTTGACACGGGGCTGAAGGCAGGCGGCAACGGACTCATCAATGAGGCGGTGGGCTACTGGAATCTGGGCAATGCGGCTGTGCGCACGGAGAGCAATTCTTACTCGGAATCGTCTTTGGCTTCGGGTGTGCTGCGTGCCAGCTACGACTATAAGAAGCGTTATTTCCTCACAGCGGGTATCCGCGCCGACGGTTCGTCGAAATTCCAGAAGGGTCACCGCTGGGGCTGGTTCCCATCGGGTGCCGTGGCTTGGGACATCGCCAACGAGCCTTTCATGAAGGATCAGCACATCCTCTCGCAACTGAAGCTGCGTGCCAGCTACGGTATCACGGGTAATCAGGGTATCAATGCCTACAGCACGCTGCGGATGCTCTCGCCCACCATCTACGGATGGGGCACCACTACGGGATTCAACGGTTACTGGACCAATCTGACTGGTGCACCCGACCTTACCTGGGAAAAAACAACGCAGTTTGACGTGGGTTTCGATGCCAGCCTCTTCGGATTCGACATCACATTCGACTGGTTTAAGAAGCGCACCGAGGATTTGCTCTTCCAGAAGCAGATTCCGCGCTACAACGGCGGCGGTACGTATTGGGTGAACCAGGGCAAACTGAACAATATGGGTTTTGAATTCTCGCTTTCTACGTTCCCCGTGAAGAGTACAGTGGTGTGGGAAACGACTTTCAACGCAGCTTATGTGAAGAATGAGGTGGTGGACCTCGCCGGCAATGATTTTGTGCTGACAGCCAACTACAGCGACTTGGGAGGTGCCATGCAGATCATGAAACCGGGTCATCCGCTGGGTTCGTTCTATGTGTATCAGTGGAAGGGCTTCGACGAGAAGGGTGCCAACCTTTATCAGAAGGCCGACGGTTCGCTGACAACTTCGCCTACGGCTGCCGACCTGGTGATCAAGGGGCAGGCCAACCCGAAGTGGACTTTCGGATGGAACAATACCGTCAGCTGGAAAAACTGGACGCTGAATGTGTTCTTCAATGCGGCAGCGGGTGTAGAACGCCTCAACATCAGCCATTTTGCCACGGCTTCCATGACGGGCAACTCGCGCTTCGTGACGCTGAAGGATGCTTATTTCCGCGGCTGGGACAAGGTGGAAAACAAGGCGGATGCGCTCTATCCGAGCCTCACCAATACGGACAACAAGAACTATGCAAACTCCGACCGCTGGCTGGAAGATGCGTCGTTCATCAAACTGAAGAACATCAGCCTCAGCTACAACATCCCGCGCAAGGTGGCCAAGTTTGCCGGCATCCAGCTCTCGGTGAGCGCTCAGGACCTGTTTACCATCACCAAATATAAAGGTATGGACCCGGAAGTGTATAATGCGTTCGACGGACTGGACTACGGTGCTTACCCCATCCCGCGCACGGTGACTTTCGGAGTGAAACTGAGATTCTAAGACTTAATTTCTACACACTGCAATGATTATGAAAACTATAAAAACAAAAATACAAGCTGCTGCCTTCGTCCTCTGCCTGGGGATGGGCTTACCCTCGTGCTCAGATTTCCTCGATGAGCACCCCAACGGACAAATCCCCGACAAAGATTTCTTTGTCAGCAAAGAGGACGTAGATGCTTCGCTGCATGCACTCTATTCGGTGATTGCTACTTCGCAGGCCAGCAACAACTATATCGGTACCAACTTCCTGGCTGGAGATGACATCTCCACGCACCCGTCGAGCAACAAGCAGTCGCTCCGGGAGTTCGACCAGTTTTGCCCCACGGACAACAATGCCTGGATGGCTACGCTCTGGGAACAGCGCTATAAGGTGATCAAGGCGGCCAACTTCATCATCAACAATGTGGAACGTACGCCAAACACGGCTCCGGAGGTGATTCAGAATGCGCTCGCTCAGGCACGCTACTGGAGAGCTTACTCTTATTTCTATCTGGTGACGACTTGGGGAAAGGTGCCCGTGATGCTGAAGGATGAAATCGACTTCAATGCGGTGCCCTGGACGGAGGAGAAAATCTACGAACTGATTGTGGACGACCTGAAGTTTGCTGAAAGCGAAAACCGGCTGCCTGCCCTCTACACGCAGGAGCCCTTCGGAAGAGGCGGATTCAACATGGCGGTGAGCGAAGGAGCTGCCAAGGCTACGCTGTCGTATGTGTATATGTGTATGGCGGGATGGCCGCTCAACAAGGGGGCTGAGTATTACAAGCTGGCTGCCAAGAAGGCGGAAGAGGTGATTGACAAGGCGGAGAACAAGACGTATTACTATCGGCTGCTCGACAATTATGCCGATGTGTACTCCATCCGCTACAAAGACAACAACCCGGAATTGCTGCTGGGCATCTTCTACAACCGCGACCGTACGCCGAACGCCATTCCGCTCACCGACCTGCCGCAGGATGCCAAACAGAATGGCTGGGGGGATACGAACGGCGAAATCAAGTTCTGGAAGGACTTTCCCGAAGGTCCGCGCAAGGAGGCATCTTACATGCCGAAAATCATCCTGGCAGACGGAAAGCTGCACGACTGGTGGGACGACCCCAACGGACAGCGGGAAGTGGTGGCTCCGGTCTTCATGAAGACCATCGAATCGGCCACTCGCGGCAAGGACTTCGACTACAAGGACCCCACGGCTTTGCCTGCCAACGGCGAAAAGACAACGCAAGTGATCCGCCTGTCGGAGGTGTATTGCTGGTATGCCGAAGCCATGGCCCGCAGCGGACAGATTAACCAGAAGGCGGTGGACATGCTGAACCGCGTGCGCAACCGGGCCGACGGCAAACAGAGCAATGTCTATTCGCTCTCTATGGGAGCTGAAAAGCTGGCCGAAGCAGCCTACAACGAACATGGCTGGGAGATGGCCGGATATTACTGGTCGGGCTTTGCCACCCGTGCCCGCGACATGTTCCGCATGTATCGCTTCAAAGATCATTTTGAGTTCCGCAAGCAGAACCCCGAGATTGAGGTGGCTCCGGGCGTGAAGCGGAAAGAAAAAGTAGCGGTAACGGGCAGTTGGGACGACAGCAAGATGTATGCACCTTACCCGTATGAAGACGCTATCCTGAATCCCAACCTGTAACGGACCGGTAGTTCATTCGATAAGGATGCAGTCTATTAGGATGCAG
>Faulkner_p2__coassemble_1854_pt1 | contig 19134 bp, 18 predicted proteins | sample Faulkner_p2__metabat2_high_PE_017 | metagenome-assembled genome bin Faulkner_p2 | reverse complement strand
TAACAGGCTACTTCATGCGTGTAAAAGGGCGTCGCAACCGCCGGCTCGTCATCCTACTCAAAGGTGTTGTGGCCATCACTGCCGAAGTGCAGCCCGATTTAGTGGAGATAATCGAGGAATAAAAACAGCAAAGCTCAAAGAAGGTATAATATGACATCCTTAAAAGAAAAAACCGTTAAAGGAGTTTTTTGGAGTAGCATCGACCGGTTTTCCTCCCAAGGCATTCAGTTTATATTCAGCATACTGATAGCCCGCATGCTGCTACCATCCGACTACGGAGTCATCGCCATGCTGGGCATATTCCTGGCTGTATCCCAGTCGTTTATCGACAGTGGATTCGGCACAGCACTCGTACAAAAAATAGACCGTACAGAAACCGATTTCTCAACGGTATTCTATTTCAACATACTGGTTGCCTGCTTCTTTTATGGACTACTTTGGATCATTTCACCGTACATAGCCTCCTTCTACGACATTCCCTTGCTGGAATCAGTAACCAAAGCAGTGGCACTCACCCTCATATTCAATGCCCTAGGAGGTATACAAAACGCCAAGCTCACCATTGCCATTGATTTCAAGACAAGAGCCAAGATATCACTCATGTGCACGATAAGTACCGGTATCATAGGTTTAATCATGGCCTACAAAGGATATGGAGTTTGGGCCTTAGTTACCCAAAACATCGCCAATTCAATACTCAATGCCACCCTGCTATGGCTCTTTGTGCGCTGGATTCCGCAACGGACCTTCTCCATGCAGTCCTTTCGCCAACTCTTTGGATTCGGCTCCAAACTTTTAGCTTCCGGATTACTCGATACGATATACAACAACATCTACCCATTAGTCATAGGAAAATTTTTCTCGGCATCCACATTAGGTGTTTACTCACGCGCCTCCTCTTTGGCTCAATACCCTTCATCCAACCTGACAAGCGTATTGCAGTCCGTCACCTTTCCGGTGCTGAGCAGCATCCAAAACGATGAAGAACGCCTGGGCAATGCCTACCGTCGACTACTGCGCATGTCCGTATTCATCATCTTTCCCCTGATGATTGGTCTGTCGGCCGTAGCCGACCCCTTCATCCGGCTGGTGCTCACCGACAAATGGGAAGGAGCCATCTACCTGCTCCAAATAGTTTGCTTTTCCATGATGTGGTATCCCGTGCATGCCATCAACCTCAACCTCCTGCAGGTAAAAGGACGATCCGACTATTTCCTCAAGCTGGAAATCATCAAAAAAATAATCGGAGTCAGCATGCTGTGCATCACTGTCCCCATAGGCATCGTAGCCATGTGTTACGGCAGTATCTGCACCAGCATCATCTGTTTGGGCGTCAACACCCACTACACATGGAAGCTGATAGGCTACGGATTCAAACGACAGATGCGCGAAATGCTCCCCACTCTGCTTCATGCCTTAGTGATGGGAGCCATCGCCTGGACCGCAGTCCAACTCCTCCCCACCATAGAAAGCCAACTGATAGGCGGCATCCTCAGTGGAGCGACCTATTATATAATCGGTGCATGGCTGCTGAAATTCAAAGAACTACAAGAAGTTGTTTCTCTTATTAAGCGAAAGAAATAACACAATATACAATATAATATGGCAAAAAAGATTATTACCGTCACCTCTCCCCTGATGCCATCATTAGCGGAGTTGAATGAATACCTCAGTGACATTTGGAATCGCAAATGGATTACCAACAACGGCCATTATCATCAGGAATTGGAAAAAGCCCTCTGTGAATACCTCGATGTACCCTACATCAGCGTTTTCACCAACGGTACCCTCCCCCTGATAACCGCTTTGCAAGCCCTGCGCATCACAGGAGAAGTCATCACCACCCCCTATAGTTTTGTAGCCACCACCCATGCACTGTGGTGGAACGGCATCAAGCCCGTTTTTGTTGACATCGACCCCGTGACCGGCAATCTCGATCCCGACAGAATCGAAGCAGCCATCACGCCACGCACCACCGCCATCATGCCCGTGCACGTCTATGGTCAGCCTTGCGACACCGACCGCATCCAAGCCATCGCAGACAAATACGGTCTGAAAGTCATCTACGATGCCGCCCATGCCTTTGGAGTGAAAGTAAACGGGAACAGCATTCTCAATGCCGGCGACATGTCCACATTAAGTTTCCATGCCACCAAGGTATACAACACCATTGAAGGAGGTGCCTTGGTGATGCACGACGAAAAGACAAAACGCCGCATCGACTACCTGAAAAATTTCGGCTTTGCCGGAGAAACCGAAGTAGTAGCTCCCGGCATCAACAGCAAGATGGACGAAGTGCGTGCAGCCTACGGTTTAATCAACCTTAAACAAGTAGATGCAGCCATCGAAGCCCGCCGGCAAGTTGCTCTAACCTATCGCGAAGCCCTAAAAGACGTAGCAGGCATTACGATGATGAACGACCAGCCCCACGTGCGCCACAACTATTCCTACTTCCCCATCTTCATCGATGCCGAGGAATACGGGATGACACGCGACGAGCTCTATTTCAAAATGAAAGAACACAACGTACTGGGCCGCCGCTACTTCTATCCGCTCATCAGCACTTTCTCCACCTACCGGGGATTGGAAAGCGCCGCACCGGAAAACCTGCCCAATGCACACAAAATGGCAAATTCAGTCATCTGTCTGCCCATGCACCATGCATTGAGCAAAGAGGATATCAATCGAGTAATAGATTGCATAATTAGATAAAAATCAGCATGAAGAACTCCTTTAAGAGGACACTCTATCATTGGATAGTCTGTCATAGTCAAAAAATCAAATCCTTTAGAGGCGGCTGGATGCTTACACACTTATTTATTCAAGATTACAAAACCAAACGAGCCAGTTACTGGAAAATAGCCCAAATCCACAAAAAAGGATGGAGTTACAACGACTGGGCCCTACTAGGAATTACCAACGCCAACAAACAACAATATCTATCAACACGAGAATATTGTTCATTGCATCCATTCAACGGCACATATAGCTCATGGATTGACGACAAACTAATCCTCAAATATATTTTAGCCTGCACCAAGGCAGATAAGTACATGCCTGCATATTATTTTCAAATCATTGCCAACGGCAAAGTGGTGCCCTTAATGGATGCCGAAGAGTGCTATCGAAATGGAGAAATAGAAGACATTGCCAATTGTCTTAAAGAAAAAAAAGGACTCGCTTTCAAACAGATAAAAGGCAGTTTAGGAGTTGGGTTCTACAAAGCAATATATAAAAATGAAGACGACACCTACTGGCTAAACGACGAAGGTTATAATAGACAAGAATTTATCCATAAAATATCTAGTTTATCAGGATACCTGATTACAGAACTTTTGCTTCCTCACTCAGAATTTGCCAAATACTGTAGCCAATCAGTAGGATGCCTTCGATACATACTTGGCAGAACGCAAGATAGAAAGTTGCAAGAAATCTACTCATTTATGAGATTTGGAACAGAAAAATCCAAGTTCGTCGAAAACTTTAATGCCGGAGGTGTCTTAGTCATCGTAAACAATGGCTGCTACAACGGCGGTTATATTCTAGATTTTGAATCATATAAAAAGAAAGCTATAGTAGTACATCCCGACAATAACATTCCGCTAAAAGGATGCATACCGCATTGGGAAGAAGTTGTCAAAGCGGCAAAGACCATTGCTGAAGTTATGCCACAAATGGAATATATGGGCATTGATTTTTGCATCACACATCAAGATAAAGTCAAAATCATTGAAATAAATTCACTAACTTCTTTAGATAGTTTCCAATTGGATAAATCTATTTTCGAGACACAAGGTGGATTCTTTTTCAAGGAAAGATTAAAGTGTAACTAACGAGATATGAAGCAGAAAAAATTGATGCTTTTGGGAGGTCTATCCTACTTAAAACCAGTGATTGAAGAAGCTCATAAGTTAGGGCTTCATGTCATTACAGCAGACTATTTACCAAACAATATCGCTCACAAACATTCAGATGCATATTGCAACGTAAGTATTATAGACAAAGCAGCCGTATTGAAAGCAGCGCAAGATTTGGAGATTGATGGAATTTTGTCACATGCAGTAGACCCAGGAGTCGTATCAGCAGCCTATGTTGCAGAAAACATGCATCTTCCTTTTCAATGCTCATACAATACAGCACGCATTCTGCAAGACAAATCACTTTTTCGTCATTTTTTGGCAGAACATCATTTTAATTGCCCGCATGCAAAAGGCTACAACAACATAGAAGAAGCATTACAGGATACCGACTACTATAATTGGCCCATCATAGTGAAGCCTGTCGACTCTGCTGGAAGCAAAGGCGTATCTCGCGTTGACAATCCAAATCAGCTTAGATTCGCCATAGAATACGCTCTATCCAATTCTCACAGCGGATATTTCATCATAGAAGATTTTTTAGAAAAAGAAGGGTTTTCTGCCGGATCCGAATCATTCGTTGTAGATGGGAAGCTGATGTACAATGCCTTTTACGACCAGTTCTTTGACGACATCGCTTCCAACCCCTATACCCCTTCGGCTGAAGTATGGCCGTCGGTCATGAAACAGTCATATCAAGAAGAAATAAAAAGCGAACTACAACGGTTAATCACACTCTTAAATATAAAAACAGGATTATTTAATGTAGAATGTAGAGTATGCAAAAACGGAAAAACCTACTTGATGGAAGTTTCACCACGAGGCGGCGGCAATCGCTTAGCGGAAATGCTGAACCATGCAGCCGATATAAATATCATAGAAGCAGAAGTTAGGAAATCTGTAGGACTTCCGATACAACCCATCCACGAGCCCCGCTATAAAGGTCATTTTGCCATTCTTGTACTCCATTCCAAATGTGCTGGAAAATTTGAAAGCATACAAATAAATAACGAGTTTAAACTCCAACATGTCATAGAAGAAGAAATAAGAGTTCAACCGGGTGATATGGTTTCATCCTTTTCAGGAGCAAATGCAGCATTGGGGACACTTTTCTTAAAATTTGCTTCAAGGGAAGAACTTAATTATGCACTAAATAATCAAAATAATTGGTTAACCATCAAAGTTAATAGCTAATATGAACAATCATTCTATCCAATACGGACAATTGTCCGTCGATGAATTATTACATATTTTCTATCAAACACAGTCTGATTTCCCTTCACTGAAAGATGAAACGACTATGAAAGAACGTGCACAGAAACTTGCTTCAAATGCAGATTTCATTATCTGTCGTAATGAGAAAAATGAGGTAATTGCTTATATTGCTGCTTATATGAACCAACCACCTCTATGCTATATAACCCAAGTAAGCGTATTCCCTGCCTATAAACATCAAGGAATATCTCAAAAAATGTTAGCCTATTTGGAAAATAAAATGAAAACACTACATTGCTCACTGATGAAGTTGGAGGTAAGAACAGAGAATACCATTGCGATAAAAGCATATACAAAATATGGATTTAAAATTATCGAGAGCAATTCTAACAATAGTTATATTATGGAAAAGAGAATTTAAATTTATACATTGACAAAGTACTTAAACTACAGAGTAACAAAATCACACACAACAACACAATGGAGAGCACACAACTTATAAAAACAAATTCAGGCCAGAGAAGTTCTAATTTAGAATTATATAGAATTATCTGTATGCTCCTTATAGTAGCTCACCATTTTTAATAAAAGGCATGAACATAAAATTACACCTCACACTATATTATTACTAACAGGAGCTTACACCTTGTTAGGTAGTATTCCAACATTTGATATTTCATTTAACTACATTACATGGTTTGGCGTAATTTATTTAATCGCATCATATATACGTTTATATCCAAAGCCTATCTTCAACAGCACAATTCTATGGGGATGGCTATCACTTTTTTCAATCGCTGGAGCAATGATATCCGTCAATGTATTAAATACAATAATGAATTTTGGCAATGTATACTTTTTCGTAAACGATGCAAACAGATTCTTTGCTGTTTTTGTAGCTATAACAACATTCATGTGGTTTAAGAATTTATCGATTACACATAATAAACTGATCAATGTCATTGGCTCTACAACCTTTGGCGTATTATTAATACATGCGAATTCAGATGCTATGCGCACTTGGCTATGGGAAAATACTTTGAATGTAGTCGGACATTATTCACTACCCCTATTCGAATTAACAGCATATAGTTTTACAATTACTATTGTAGTATTTATCACATGTTAAATAATTGATTATGTGAGAATTCTATTGATAGAAAAACCATTTTTAGATGGTATGATAATAATAAAAAACAAACTTCTGAACTATGAATAACAACAATAAAACAAACGATATCATGGTAACCATCCGCTGCGCGGCCTACAACCATGAACCATATATTCGCCAATGCCTGGATGGATTTGTAATACAAAAAACTGACTTCAAATTTGAAGCCATAGTTCATGATGATGCATCTACCGATATGACTGCCGATATCATTCGAGAATATGCTGCCAAATATCCGGATATCATCAAACCAATTTATGAAACAGAAAATCAATATTCAAAGCATGACGGCAGCCTAACGCGAATTTTTAATGAGCACACCCGTGGTAAATACATTGCTATCTGTGAAGGTGATGATTACTGGACAGACCCATTAAAACTACAAAAACAGGTCGACTTTTTGGAAAGTCATCCGGACTATGTAATATGTTCACATAGACATAAAACTTTTATTCAGAAAAAACAAAAATTTAGAGAAGAAACACTTAAAGGTGAAGCAGATTATAATTTAAACACACTTATCAATGGTGAATCACATTTTCAAACCCTAACAATACTATACAGACAGTCCGCATTAAATATAGAAGAATACGAAAAACACAAAGTAAGAATAGACATAGTTCTCTTATATGAACTTTTGAAAAATGGAGGAAAAGGACATTGCCTTGCAGAAGCAATGGGAGTATACCGCTATCATTCCGGGGGCATTTGGTCAGAAGTTCCATTAGAAAAGCGTTGGGACATGGAGTTTGCAGCTATCTTAGATGTTTACAATTGTGAAAAATCAGATGACGCAGCACTATTTCTACTAATGAAATTAGCTAAGCCAATAAGTAGGAAATGGATGTGGAAAAGAAGAAAGATGTGGATAAGAATTTCCCAAATATTCTACAAACATTTTGGCTTTACAAAGACATTTTTTATACTAACTCAAAAGATAATTCTTAATAAATACCTCTCAAAACAAACAAGTTGCTAAGTTCACCGAAATATTGACCAAATAATTCGACTCTATAATCTGTGGTGGATACCCATCTTATTATCAAATAATTAAAAAGGTTGGAAGTTTAATTCACTATTCGTTAAATAGAAAGCCATGAATATACTCGTTTCAATTATCATCCCCGTTTACAATGTTGAATCCTATTTAGCTACTTGCATCAAATCAATATTACAACAAACTTATCAACATTGGGAAGCTATATTAATAGACGATGGTAGTACTGATAAAAGCAGCGAAATAGCTAGTTCATTTACAAACACAGATCAGCGAATTCATTATTATAAAAAAGAAAACGGTGGCTTATCTTCTGCTAGAAATTATGGCATAGAGAAATCACAAGGAGACTATATCATATTTCTAGATTCTGATGATTTTTGGATTACAGACGACTGTCTTTTTAAATTAGTAGAAAGAATAAATCTCAATCAACTGGATGTTTTACGCGGTGAATACATACGGGTCGATGAGAAAGGGAAAAAATACGAAAAGAATGCAACAACAAAACGTATAAAAAGTGAAATCACACAAAAAGTCTTTTTCGGATCATACGAAATGATGACAGAGGCCGTACAAGGAGAATATTTCTCATGGTTGTTTATTTTCAAAAGATCCATATTTAGCAGCATTCGTTTTGATGAAACAAGAAAATTTCAAGAAGACATAGACTTTGCCGCAAGGCTATTCTGCAAAAAGTTGCGATGTGGATATATAAATATGCCTTTTTACGCATACCGACAAAGAGAACATTCTTCAATTATGACAACTCCTCGTCTGTCAAACGTCTATTTCTCATTTTCTCTCTGCTCTGTTTTTTGGAACCACTCTCAACGAACAGAAGACAAGCGACTTACTAACGAGTACATATATTTAGGCATAATGATGTACTATTGGACACTGGAAACAGCTGCCAGCAACACATATTACAATCACTTCGAAGAAATACAAGCAGAAGGCAATTTGATACAACTTCATAAAGAAGTTAAAAACTGGATGAAGAAATTACCTAACCGTAAATTTCCAATTCAACTCTACGTAACGCCCCATAATGGCGCTCGGCTCTACAGACTACGCTGGCGAATAGGAAAAATATTGAAAAATCTACATCTATTAAAATAAGAAGTTAAACTAATATGGATTATACGGTAGCTATACGTACATTGGGAAAAGCTGGAGACAAATACCAAAAGACACTGGATTCACTTATGGCGCAAAGCATTGCTCCTAAAGCTATCCATGTATACATTGCTGAAGGATATGATTTACCTAAAGAAACAGTAGGATTCGAAAAATATATTTATGTAAAAAAAGGAATGGTAGCTCAACGTGCTTTACAATACGAGGACATAGACACTGAGTACATCCTTTTTTTAGATGATGATGTCTACCTACCAAAAGATGGAATAGAAAATCTCTACAATAATCTAGTTCGAGAAAAAGCAGATGTCATTTCTCCCGACGTATTTCCCAATGCTAATCGATCTAAATTAGGTCAGTTACAAATGCTTCTATCAGGTCGCATGAGAGCCAGAAACAATGATTCTACATGGGCATATAAAGTAATGAGAAATGCAGGCTATTCATATAACAGCAATCCACATAAAAACATTTATTTATCACAAACAAATGCCGGACCTTGCTTTTTCATGAAAAAAAAAGATTTTCTAAAAATCCATTTTGATGAAGAACTTTGGATGGATAATATGCCTTATGCAATGGGTGATGACGAAGTGATGTTCTACAAAATGTATAAGTATGGACTAAAGCAACTAACTTTATTCAATAGTGGAATAAAACATCTGGATGCCGGTTCTACTATGCAATCCTTAGAAAAAGATAAAGTACGGATATTTTGTGATTTCCGTTTCAAAACGATTTTTTGGCATCGTTTCATTTATCTCCCTGAAACATCATGGCTATTAAAAATTTGGAGCATACTATGCATCGCATATACATTTATTTTTTCATTAATCATATCTTTATGTAAAGGACAAGGGAGTATTTTAAAGATAAAAATTCGTGCAATTCAAAACGGAATAAAATTTATTAACAGCAAAGAATACAGACTTTTACCTTACGTGCGTTAACCTGAAAATAAATAAGAGTATGAATATAGTACCTATAGCATTTGCTTTCGACAACAATTTGGTAATGCCAGCAAGCATTGCGATTTCATCATTATTGATGAACGCGCATCCTGATACATTTTACGATATCTTTATTCTACATTCTGCTAAGGTTTGTTTAGACAAAAAGACGCTGGATCTCATTCCACAATCTTACAAACAATGCCAAATTACATATAAGGAAGTAGACGACACATTCGATTCAGCTTTTGAAATTCGAGGTGTAACGACAGCTACATACTACAGGTTACTTATTCCTGAACTCATACCTAAATACGATAAAATCATCTATGCAGATGTAGATATGATATTCCGATTAGACTTCTCTGAAATCTATCAGATAGATATGAAAGACAACTATTTAGCTGCTACATATGATTTAGGAATGAATTTAGGAAAGGACGGACAAAAGTATATTAATTCAGTTGAAGGATTATCACAAGGAGACTATATTCAAGCCGGATTTATCATGCTAAACAACAGAGCTATTCTTGCAGACAATCTAATAACCGAATTTAAAAATCAAGCCAAAAAGAAATTAAAATATCAAGATCAAGACATTCTGAATTTAGTGTGTGGCAAAAAAAAGATAATACTGCCTTGGAAATATAATATGACCGATTATTCTTTCTACTATCTAATAAATGAACCAGAGTCATTGACATCTAAATATGCAAATTCAGATATTGAAGAAGCGAAGAGACAGGGGAATCTACATTTCAACGGACACAAGCCTTGGAAAAAATACAGCGTAAACTTTGATATTTGGTGGGAATATTATAGGAAATCACCATTTTATGATGAAAGATTTTATTTTGATTTTTTCTACAACAAACTAAATGAACTTGACCAACTTCCTTTAATGAAACGAATCAAAATTCTAGTGCGCTATTTTGTATTTGGTAAACGCAAAGTATAATGGTAATATGAGAATAGGTTATATTGATATTGCAAAAAGTTTAGCTTTAATCTGCGTTATTTGGAGCCATTCGATAGGTAGTGAGTACGCATCTATCTCCTATGGTTTCATGATACCATCTTTTTTTCTGCTTTCAGGTGTTACGCTGAAAAAAATATCTCTCCAGCAAAAAGCTAAACGATTATTGACTCCTTATGTCATATTCAATATTCTTATACTGCTTATAGCCTCAATTTCCGAGATGCGCCAAGTAACATTAACAAATTGGATTGGAGTGTTGTATTCACGGTTTTCCCTACACCCCTTATCCGAGCCCAATAATCTGGTTTTTATGAACGTAGGCAACTCACCTACTTGGTTTCTGACAGCCATGTTTATGTCTTTTGTATTTTTAAAAGGAATACTGCTAATAAAAAAAGAAAACACTCGGCTACTTATATGCGGCTTGTATATTTTACTAACCCTACTCTTGTCAAAACTAAAAATCCTACTCCCGTGGAGCATCGATTCTGCAATGCTATTTGCCGTATTCATGTACGCAGGAACCAAACTAAAGAATATCTTTCAAAAAGAAATGTTTCTCAGCATGAGAGTTTTCCTCATGGGATGCTGCATTTATGTAACAGGCTGGTATCTCAACAAATATGTGAATCTGTCTATAAGAGATTATGGGTATAGCATCCTTCTGGTACTAATAAATGGAGTCATAGGAACCCTACTTCTGATTCGATTCAGCATCATTATTGAAAAAACTCTTATAGGTAACCTGCTTACTAAACTAAACAAGGGAGCAATCACCTTATTCTGCATACAAATGCCCCTCCTTATTATTGCAGCAAAAATAGCCCCTGCTATTCTACTAAATAATACTATATTCATTACCATATTTCAGGTCGTCTTTACACTATCTATTGGATTTTACATAGCAAAAGTGATAGTCCCCCTGCTTAATAAGGTGACCGGCTAACACTAATCAAAGCAAATTCATACATTATGATTAACAAAACTGATAATTCACAAAGAATCAATTGGATTGATTCACTAAGAGGCTTTGCCATATTATTAGTCATAGTAGGCCACCTTATTCAATTCAATTTTAAGTCTGGAATTGAAAATGATATATTCAACATTATATATAGTTTTCACATGCCCCTATTCTTTTTTATAAGTGGAGTATGTGTTTCCTTTTCACAAAACATATTGTCATGTTCTGACATATGGCAATATAGTATGAAAAAATTTTGCCAATTAATCATACCATCCATTACTTGGACCCTAATAACTCCTCTGTTTTTTTCACATAATGCAATTGAAAACATCAATTTGGAAAACATTTCTTCATTTTGGTTTTTAAATATTCTCTTTGCAACATATATAGTTTGGGGAGCATACACATATTTATGTTCAAAATTCAAAAAGAAAAATATCATAATCGCATCTGCAATTATTTTATGGATTATATTATTTGCTATAAATTTCAAGCGAATTTCTCTGATGTATTTAGCATTATTTGCATTCGGATATTTCTTTCAAACAACAAAAATGCCGATATTTAAGAATAAATACCTACTTTCCTCGCTAGCCCTTATATTCTTGCTTTTATGCGGCAAATTTGAATATGGAACAACTGTAATTCAAGAAGCTAATCGCGTATGGTTGGAATTTCCGCTTTCAATCATTGCTTCCATACTCTTAGCCGAAGTATTTAAATACATCAGAAAAGGAAAAATATACTCTCTCCTAAACTATATAGGGAAATATACACTGGGGATTTATCTCTGCCATTTCATCTTCATACATATTAACGGACTGCATTACATTGAAACAATTGCAGGAAAACCCTTGCAAGTAATTCTGTTATTAGCCACATCAGCTATCATCTCAATTTTTTGCATTGGTATTCAAAAAATAATCGAGCCATTTACGCTCCTTTATAAATGTATGTATGGGAAATGGAACATTATATTAAAAGCAAAATAAAAATGAAACATATCGTAAACATGGCATGCGGCTTAGCTAATCGCATGTTTCAATATAGCTATTACCTTTATCTAAAGGATAAAGGATACAATGTAGAAGTAGATTTCTATACATCTGCTAAATTATCACACGAGCATGTACTTTGGCACGATATTTTCCCAAAGGCACAATTCAGCCAAGCATCCCTACAAGATGTAAAACACTTAGGGGGAGCGAATGATGTATGGTCTAAAATTCGTCGTCGATTTCTCCCCTTTCTCTCAAAAAGTCTACAAATGCCAACGGCTTTTGACGCTCTATTGCCCGACAAGAATAAGAGTACATACATTTTTGGAGTATTTCAAAATGCCAAGATGGTAGAAAGCATAGCCAGCCAAATAAAAGAAGTCTTCACCTTTGCAGATATTGAAGGTGATAACAACCTTCATCTTATAGAAAAAATAAGGAATGAGGAATCGGTTGCTATACACGTGCGTAAAGGCGCTGACTACTGCCAACGTATCTGGTATCAGAACACCTGTCCTTCGGACTATTATACAAAAGCCATAGAGGAGATGCGTAAACGATTAAAAAATCCTCACTTCTATGTATTCGCAGACAATAAAGAATGGGTAAAGGAACATTTCACTGATTTTGAATACACGCTTGTAGAGGGGAATCCGGTTGCCGGCTGGGGCAGCCACTTCGACATGCAACTAATGAGTTTGTGTAAACATAACATTATATCAAACAGCACATACAGTTGGTGGGGAGCCTTTTTGAATCAAAATAAAAACAAAATAGTCATTTGCCCCAAAATATGGTTCAACCCCAATAGTACAAAAGTATTTGAATCAGATAGATTACTGTGTAAGAATTGGTTAACTATTTAATTAAAAATATGGTTTCAGTCATTATACCAATATATAAAGTAGAAAAATACATTGCCCGATGCGCTGAGACACTCATGCAACAAACATTGGAGGATGTAGAATACATTTTCGTGGATGATGCCACTCCTGATAAGAGCATGGAGGTATTGAGTACAGTTTTAGCTAAATATCCTCATAGGGAAGAACAGATCCACATCATTCATCACAAAAAGAACCAAGGACTCCCTGCTGCTAGAAACAGTGGACTTCGCATAGCAACCGGAGAATATGTCTTTCATTGCGACAGTGATGACTATGTAGAATTAGACATGTTGGAAACTCTCTACAAAGCAGCCCAAATACATAAAGCCGACATTGTATGGTGCGACTGGTACTTATCTTTTGAAAAAAACGAAAGGTATATGAGTCAGCCATCATACAATAATCCCGAAGATGCTCTAAAAGCAATGCTTAGTGGTGGAATGAAATACAATGTATGGAACAAATTGATAAAACGCACTCTTTATACCCAATACGACATTTGGTTTCCATCGGGACATGGTATGGGAGAAGACATGACTATCATGATGCTATTCGCTTGCGCCACATCCGTACATTATGTCGACAAAGCTTTCTACCACTATGTCAAGATGAACACCAACGCTTTTACACAGGTTCATTCTGAAGAACACTTCGCAGATTTAAAAATCAATTTGGAACGTTGTTCCAATTATATAGAACATAAATTCGGAAACAAACTCGATAAAGAGTTAGCGTTCCTGAAATTGGAAGCCAAGTTCCCATTTTTAATTATGGCTGCCGACTCTGAATTATACAACTTATGGAAAATTTGGTTTCCGGAAGCAAATTGCTATATTTGGCAAAATAAAAGTTTATCTATGCGTACCCGATTTTTGCAATGGATGGCTTCCAAAAATCAGTTTTGGTTTGTAAGAATCTATTATTATCTGGTTATCCGCATGGTATATGGAATCATTTATCAATAAAAAGCAATGAAAATATTACTTATTGTATTTACCATTCTCATCACAGATTTTTATTACTTCCCCTTTGAAACAACTTTTCTGCCAGGAGTAAATACAAAAATGATTTTGGCAGCAATTGGCTTGGGATTAGTCACGATAAAAGCTGCAAATATGAAAATGGGGTTAATAAACAAAGGATTATTTAGCCTCACTTTATGGGCATTAGCTATTTCGCTTATTAGCTATGCGGCAATTACCATAAACAATACGAATGATCCCTCCTATATCAATTATTTCATATCCATGTGGGTATGGTTAGCAGGGGCATACACAGTCACATATTGTATAAAGCAAACGCACGGACACTTATCTGTAGAACTACTGATTAACTATTTAGTCACTGTTTGTACCCTACAATGTACCATTGCATTAATACTTGACAGTCTCCCAGCATTAGATGCTTATATCAATTCCTATTTGGCCGGTGAAAAATTTATGGGTGGAGAAGACTTAGGTAATCGTCTTCATGGTATCGGATGCGCTTTGGATGTAGCAGCCATTCGTTTTTCGGCAGTATTGATTATGATAGCCTACCTATTGATTCAGAAACGTGAAAAATTTACAACTTTTCAAACGTGGCTGTACATTCTTTCATTCATCACAATTTCAATTGTCGGAAACATGATTGGAAGAACAGTTACTGTAGGAATAGTTGTTGCATTAGCCTATTGGCTATACAACATGATTAATGGAATATACAGTCACAAAATGCTCAAAACACTTGGAATCTCATTAATTATACTAATACCATCATTAACAATAGCTTATCATACAAATGCGAATATACGAACCCACTTACGATTCGGATTTGAAGGATTTTTCTCCATATACGAAAAAGGTCACTGGGAAACAAACTCAAATAATATACTAAAGAATATGATCGTCTTTCCTGATAATATGAAAACATGGATTATCGGAGATGGTTATGCAGCGAATCCAGGTGATACTTCTTCTCCTTATTTCGACCCCTACTACACTGGAAAAAAATTTCATGGCTACTATATGCAGACAGACATTGGATATTTACGATTTATATTTTATTTTGGAACCATTGGATTAGCCATATTTATAGGCTACTTTTTAGCTGTAGGAAATGTTTGCATGAAGAATCTACCAAAACATAAACCTTTGTTTTTCCTCTTGCTGTGCATTAATTTCTTAGTATGGTTTAAAGTGTCTACTGACATTTTTTTAGCATTTGCTCCTTTTCTCTGTATCTCTAAAGAGAAGGAAGAAGAAGCGGCATTAGAAGAAATAGAAGAACAAGAAGAAGTTGCCATTTCAGAAAACCCACTCTAATTGCTTATGAAACTCATCTACTGCATACGTGCTACCTACAATCCCGGCGGAATGGAACGGGTGCTACTTAATAAAGTGACTTATTTAGTAGAAAAACTGAAATGGGAAGTGATGATTGTCACGACCGACCAGCAGGGACGGGCTCCGTTCTATCCCTTTCCCTCACAGGTGCGGATGCTCGACTTAGGTATTGACTATGCAGACGACAATGATAAAATCTGCACTTGCCAAAATTACAGGATACCTTCGCCGCCGGAAACTGCACCGGAAGCGGCTCACGGAACTGCTGATGAAAGAACGGGCGGATATCGTCGTTTCGCTCTATCCTTCAGAATCATCATTTATTCCGGCCATTCAAGATGGCAGCAAGAAGGTGTTGGAACTGCACTTCTGCAAGTTCTTCCGGCTGCAGTATAACCGTACGGGACTGCTCGGGGCCATCGACCGCTGGCGCACTCGGCAAGATGAGCAGATTGTGCGGAGGTTTGATAAGTTTGTGGTACTTACCCAGGAAGATAAAGGGTATTGGGGAAACTTACCCAACATCGAGGTGATTCCCAATGCCGCCATGTTCATCAGTGATGTGCATAGTGACTGCACCGCCAAGCGGGTATTAGCCGTGGGGCGGCTGGATTATCAGAAAGGATTCGACCGGCTGATTCAGGCCTGGGCACTAGTACAGCAAGACAAACAGTTTGCTGACTGGCAGCTGGATATTTTTGGGCAGGGAGAGTGGAAGAATATGCTGGAAAAATTGATTCAGGAAAAAGGACTGACACAGACTGCCCACATCAACCGCCCGACCAATGCAATCGGAAAGGAATACAGCCGCAGTGCGCTGCTCGCAATGAGTAGTCACTACGAAGGTTTTCCGATGGTAATGATTGAGGCTATGGCCTGCGGACTGCCGGTGGTGACATTCGATTACAAATGTGGTCCTCGCGACATCATAGATGACGGAGTCAACGGACTCTTGGTGAAAGAAGGAGACATCAAAGGGCTGGCTGCTGCCATGATGAAAGTGATGGAAAACGAGGAACTTCGCCAGCGAATGTCTCAGCAGGCACGTAAAGTGACCGAACGATATTCGGAAGAGGTAGTAATGAGACAATGGGTATCCCTGTTTGTATCTCTGAAGAATAAAAGTATCTGAAAAAAGACAGAGCCAAGAAATGACAACATAGCAAGGAATTTAAAAAATGAGAAAACTACTGCAAATCAATCCGGTGATCCGGCTGAACACATCAACGGGACGCATCATGCAAGAAATTGGCGAGCTGGTGATGCAGCACGGGTGGGAAAGTTATATCGCCTATAGCAAAGGACGTGACGGGATAAAACCTTGCCAATCGAAACTGATTCCGGTGGGCAACCGCTGGAGTGTGGGTTATCACGGAATGATGACCCGACTGTTCGACTACCACGGATTGGCATCCGACGGAGCAACCCGGCAGTTTATCCTTGAAATAGAACAACTGCAACCGGACATCATCCATATTCACAACATCCACGGGTACTTTTTAAACTACCGCATCCTGTTCGAATATCTGTCGCAATGTCACATTCCGGTTGTGTGGACCATTCACGACTGCTGGCTGTACACGGGCCACTGCTATTACTACTCCTCTGCCGGCTGTTCCAAATGGAAGACGGGATGCCGGGAGTGTCCGCAGCAAAGAAAGTTTCCGGCCAGCCTCCTCTTCGACCGTTCGCAGCAAAACTTTGCAGATAAAAGGGCCGCCTTTACGTCCATACCAAAAGACAAACTGGTCATCGTACCGGTATCCGAATGGATCAGGAACGAAATGCAGTCTTCATTTTTAAAAGACTATCCGTTCCGTGTCATCCACAATGGCATCAACACCGAAGTCTTCAATTTGTTCGATACACAGGCAGTAAAAGAAAAATATCAGCTGCAAGGAAAACACATCCTGCTGGGTGTAGCCAGTATCTGGAGCAAGGAGAAAGGCCTGGATGACTTCATCCAAATGGCTTCTCTACTGAAGGAAAATGAACAGATAGTGCTGGTGGGAGTGGATGAAAAAACACAGAAACAATTGCCGGCAAACATACGAAGCATCCGGCGCACGGAAAACGTACGCCAGCTGGCAGAACTCTATGCTGCTGCCGATGCGTTTATCAATCCCACCTGGCAGGACAACTACCCCACCGTGAATCTGGAATCCATAGCTTGCGGCACGCCTGTAGTGACCTACCGCACGGGGGGCAGCGTAGAGGCAGTAACCCGTCAGACGGGTTTTGTGGTAGAGCAAGGAGACGTGAAAGGGCTGTTGGAAGCAGCCAGAAACATCATCCAACGGGGAAAAGACTACTACCAGCAACCTTGCCGCGACTTTGCTACGGCCCACTTCCGCAAGGAAGACCGCTATGCAGACTATCTGCAACTCTACGATGAACTGACAGGCAGAGCAACGGACCGCTAAAACAGGATGCCACCTGCCTGCAACAACTAAATCTTAGCAATCAAACCTATCTCATTATAGCATGAAAATACTTCAACTCGGCAAATTCTACCCCATCAGGGGAGGGGTAGAAAAAGTGATGTACGACCTCACTATCGGTCTGTCGGAACGGGGGATAGACTGTGACATGCTGTGTGCCATGTCCGAAGGAAAATCACACATCCTGCCACTCACTCCCCACGGACGGCTAATTGGTCAACACACCTGGATAAAGGCATACGCCACTACCATTGCCCCTTCTATGATTACCCAATTGAGACGAACGGCCAAAGCCTATGACATCATTCATGTGCACCACCCCGACCCCATGGCGGCATTATCGCTGTTTCTGTCGGGATACAAAGGAAAAGTGGTACTGCATTGGCACAGCGACATCGAAAAGCAGAAATGGCTGCTGAAACTCTACCGCCCGCTGCAACAATGGCTCGTGCGCCGGGCAGATGCCATCATCGGCACCACACCGGTCTATACAGCAGAGTCGCCCTACCTGACCCAAGTGCAGCAGAAAATCCACTGCCTGCCCATCGGCATCGAACCGGTGCATCCCACTCCCGAAGCCGTGGAAAAGATACGCAGCCGCTACCCCGGCAAAAAAATCATCTTTTCGTTGGGACGGCTGGTGGCATACAAAGGTTTTCGCTACCTGGTGGAAGCCGGTCGTTATCTGAACGACGAGTATGTCATCCTGATTGGCGGCAGCGGAGCCTTGAAAGAAGAGCTGACAAGCCTGATAGCCCAATGGGGATTGCAAGAAAAAGTCCACCTGCTCGGCCGGATTTCGGACGAAGACTTACCGGGTTATTTTGGAGCCTGCCATCTGTTCTGCATGAGCAGTGTGCAAAAAACGGAAGCCTTCGGCATTGTGCAGCTGGAAGCCATGTCGTGCAGCAAGCCGGTGGTGGCCACCACCATTCCTCATTCAGGCGTATCATGGGTAAACGCTCATGAAATATCGGGACTCAACGTCCCCCCCTGCGATGCAAAAGCGCTGGCAAAAGCATTTACAACCATTTTAGGGGATAAAGAATTGTATGCTAAACTGAGCGAAGGGGCTTTTAACAGATATAAAACACTGTTTACAAAAGATAAAAACATGAAGTCCTTATTGGATATTTATCAAAAATTATAATTTTGCACAATATCATGAATCATTACGAATTCCAACAACTATATAGTTGGAACAAAAT
>Faulkner_p2__coassemble_1373_pt1 | contig 49352 bp, 42 predicted proteins | sample Faulkner_p2__metabat2_high_PE_017 | metagenome-assembled genome bin Faulkner_p2 | reverse complement strand
AGTGCTTTTACACATACCAGCCAAATCTGACGACTGATTTTTGATGACTTTTTTACTATTACACCTCTAACACACTGATTTGCAACCAATACAAAAAGCATCCTACGACAACATTTAAAGCAGGAAATTTCCAAGTACACCATTTATTATCACGCGCGCGTAAGAATGAAGAAACAAAGCAAAGCAGTATTCCAAGGCTTTGGAGCCACATTGGTATCACGTCAAGCAGGAATGAAATCTGCGGACAACAATCTATTCTGTATGAAATGCTGTAAAATCCAATCATTCTGAAAACTCTATATTTATCAGTACGAACATACGTAAAGATAAAGCAACGTTACAGAAATCCCTTGTCCCTTGATTACTATTATGCATTTATCATTACACGCTCATAAAGATGAATTACATCATTTTCAATGAAGCAAAGGTTACCACACAATTATTATTCTGAAAATACTCCCCTCACATACATAACAGACAAACAATAAGACAACAATAAAACTCCGGATGAAAAACAGATTCATTCCACACATAAAAGTCAGGGAAAGCCTACACAAAGATAAGGGAAAGCCGATATAAAGATAAACTTTACATCACATAGCTTGCAAAAGCAGAAAAATCAACGAACAATCATAAAAATTCAATGAACAATTTATATCTTGCGTTTGTTTTTTCCGTAGGAAACAATTTACAGATAAAATATACATATGAAAATTATAATCATTGGAGGAGTAGCAGGAGGAGCTACTACTGCCGCCCGAATCAGACGTGCTGATGAATCAGCAGAAATCATCCTTTTTGAAAAAGGGAAGTACATTTCATATGCGAACTGCGGACTTCCTTATTATATTGGAGGAGTAATCCAAGAACGCGAGAAGCTCTTCGTCCAGACACCGGAAGCATTTAGCAACCGTTTTCACATTGACGTAAGGACTGAATCTGAAGTCATCGCCATCAACAGAGAAAAAAAGAGCGTCACAGTAAGAGCAATAAACGGAAGTACCTACGAAGAAAGCTATGACAAACTGCTCCTTTCCACCGGAGCCTCCCCTGTGCGTCCTCCTCTTCGCGGCATTGACTTGAACGGCATCTTTACCCTGCGCAATGTAGCAGATACTGATAAAATCAAATCTTACATCCAGACCCATAACCCTCAAAAGGCAGTCGTGGTAGGAGCAGGATTTATCGGATTGGAAATGGCAGAAAATCTCCATGCGCAGGGAGCAGAAGTTTCCATTGTTGAAATGGGCAACCAGGTGATGGCCCCTATCGACTTTTCAATGGCTGCCCTGGTGCACCAGCATCTGATGGACAAAGGAGTAAATCTATATTTGGAGCAGGCCGTAGATTCTTTCGAACAAGAAGGGAAACGTCTGAAAGTCAAATTCAAGAACGGCCATTCCATCCTAGCGGATATCGTTATACTCTCCATCGGCGTACGCCCGGAAACCAGTTTGGCCAAAGCGGCCCAACTGACGATAGGCCCCGCTGGCGGAATTGCCGTAAACGACTATCTGCAGACATCAGACAGCTCGATTTATGCTATCGGTGATGCCATAGAATATCGCCATCCAATCACCGGTAAACCCTGGCTCAACTATCTTGCCGGTCCTGCCAACCGCCAAGGACGCATCGTGGCAGACAACATCTTAGGCAGTCAGATACCGTATGAAGGAGCCATCGGCACCTCCATCGCCAAAGTATTCGATATGACAGTGGCTTCTACCGGGTTGCCAGCCAAACGGCTGCGGTTGGAAAAGATCGACTACGTGTCGTCGACAATCCACCCTTCATCACATGCAGGCTATTATCCCAATGCCCTGCCGATGAGCATCAAAATTACATTTGACAAACAGACCGGACGTTTATATGGAGCACAGATCGTGGGCTATGACGGGATAGACAAACGGATTGACGAATTTGCACTCGTCATCAAGCATAACGGTACGATTTATGACTTACTCTCCATAGAACAAGCCTACGCTCCTCCTTTTTCATCGGCCAAAGATCCTGTTGCCTTGGCTGGTTATGTGGCAGAAAACATCCTCTCCGGCAAGGTATCCCTATGCTACTGGAGGGACCTCAAAGACAGTAAGCCCGAAAGCACAATCCTGCTGGACATCCGCACACAAGACGAATACGCTTTGGGGTCACTGCCTGGAGCAATCAATATTCCGTTGGACGAACTGAGGGAACGGATGAACGAACTTCCCAAAGACAAAGCCATCATTACATTCTGCGCCGTTGGGCTACGCGGTTACCTGGCCTACCGCATACTTGTGCAGCACGGATTCACAAACGTAAAAAATCTATCCGGCGGACTCAAGACCTATAAAGCTGCCGTAGCTCCCATTGTTCTTCATGAAGACCAAAAAGAAGACAACGCAGAAAGAGAGACAAGTCATGCAGAAAGCACCCCTTCTTCCAGCCGGACCATCCGCATAGATGCCTGCGGCCTGCAATGCCCGGGACCGATTTTGAAAATGAAGAAGACAATGGACCAGCTCACCCCGGGCGAACGGGTAGAGATCAGTTCCACTGATCCCGGTTTTCCGCGCGATGCAGCAGCCTGGTGCAAGACCACAGGCAACCAACTGATATCCAAAGAAAGCAGCGCAGGCAAATCGGTTGTCGTGATTGAAAAGAAAGACCCCAAAGCCTGCCAGGCAGTCACCTCGTGCGAAAACAAAGGAAAAACGTTCATTATGTTCAGTGATGATTTAGATAAAGCACTAGCCACATTTGTCCTGGCCAATGGAGCAGCAGCTACCGGCCAAAAAGTGACTATTTTCTTCACATTCTGGGGACTGAATGTCATCAAAAAGAGCGATAAACCGCGTGTTGCTAAAAACATATACGGAAAAATGTTCGAAATGATGCTGCCATCCTGTTCCAAGAAACTGAAACTATCGAAAATGAACATGGGAGGAATCGGAAGCAGAATGATGCGCCACATCATGAAAAAGAACCAAATCCACTCACTGGAAGAACTCCGCCAACAAGCATTGGAAAATGGAGTAGAATTCATCGCCTGCCAAATGTCGATGGATGTGATGGGCATAAAAAAAGAAGAACTGCTAGAAGAAGTAACAATCGGTGGAGTTGCCACTTATATGGAAAGAGCAGACAATGCCAATGTAAATTTATTCATTTAAACCATCCCTTAACAAGAAAAAATGAAAACAATACATGCCATGCAACATCTATTCAAAATCCTCACCGATTTTGAAACTACATTCGAAAATATACACCAGATTTCGTTCAATGAAGCCATGGCACTCTATACACTCAAAGGTCGGCGCACCCGGATGACGGCTACACACTTGGCCAGCCAAACACACAGGAGCCCTTCGCATACTTCCAAAATCCTGAGACTATTGGAAGAGAAAGGACTCATTGTACGGACACTGGACACTAAAGACCGCAGACGGATGTATTTTCATCTTTCACAAGCAGGCCAAGAACGTATAAGCGAACTGGAAGAAAAGCAAATAGAAATGCCGGATATACTAAAATGCATCATTGAAAACATTCCTCCGGAGGCATACACGTATCACAGCAAGCATTGATAGAAAACAGGAAATTGCCCATGGCATCCTGAAAAAAAAAGATCAAAAAGAAAGATTCAATCACCGATACAGTCCAGCAGCACCTTCACCCATACGGGAGATGAGTGCTGCTGGACTTTGCCTTTCTGCCTCCCTTTTGCACAGCGTGACCCCACCTACAAACCTTCCCCACCAGCACCCTTCACGGCTACTATCCCCATTGAGAAAACTATTGGCATGAAAACCAGTCATTCCTTTCACAATAAATGCCACAGCAGATGTTAATATTCAGACAAACCAAATTTTCTTACGAACCTTTTCCCCCCTAGATTGTTCTTCCTTTCAAAAGCTCAAAGGTACCAGAGCAACAGTTTTACATAACCTAAACAGTACAAAAGAAATGAAAAAATTAATTCCTATTTTATTGGCAGTCTTCGCACTCACATCCTGCGAGAAAGACCCTGATTTGGGCAAATTGGAAGACAACTATCTCGTATACACCAACCATGACGAGAAGGCAAACTTCAAAGTCCCAACCTTTTTCCTTGCCCCACAAATTCTTGTAATCAACGACAATAAAGAGCCTGAATACCTCACAGGAGAAGGTGCCGAACAGATTTTGGCAGCTTACACAGACAACATGAAGGCCAGAGGATATGCAGTAGCCAGCGACAAAGAACATGCAGACCTGGGTATACAGGTCAGCTACATAGCCAGCACCTACTATTTCACCAGCTACGCACAACCCGAATGGTGGTGGGGATATCCAGGTTATTGGGGCCCCGATTACTGGGGAGGTACCTGGGGAGGCGGATGGTATTATCCGTATGCCGTAACCTATAGCTACAGCACCAACTCCTTCCTGACTGAAATGGTTAATCTGAAAGCCGAGCAAGGTACAAGTAAGAAACTGCCCATCGTGTGGACCAGCTATCTGACCGGATTTGATACCGGATACAAATCCATCAACCGAACACTGGCAGTAGAAGCTGTCAACCAATCATTTGCACAGTCACCCTATCTTACTAACAAATAATAATCACAGCAATTATGAAAACAATAAACAACCTATATACTAAGGTCATAGCCATGATAGCCATGGTCATCACCTTCACGCTGCCCGCCAAGGCACAGCTGTCTGACAATGGATTTGCCAATATCGACTGGCAGTTCAACGCACCGTTAGGAAATCACTTTGCAGATAAAGCCAGCGGTTGGGGAATGAACTTCGAAGGAGGTTATTTTATAACCCCCAATTTCGGTCTCGGTCTTTTCCTTAACTATCACACCAATCATAAATATGTAGACAGAGAAACCTTCCAGATGGCTGGCGGTGAAGTGACAAGCGACCAGCAGCACACCATTTTCCAGATGCCTTTCGGTGTGACTGCCCGCTATCAATGCAACCGAGGCGGCACAGTGCAACCCTACTCAAGCATCAAGCTGGGAACTGAATATGCCAAGAACCGAACCAACTTCAGCATGTATGAAGTGAACAACAATGTATGGGGATGCTATGTATCACCGGAAATAGGAGTCAATGTATTTCCATGGGCCTATGGTCCCGGCCTTCACTTCGCCTTGTATTACAGCTATTCAAGCAATAAAGCCGATGTATTGCACTACCACATAAAGAACCTGAACAACTTCGGCTTCCGTTTGGGTGTATCATTCTAAGACATTCCACGTTCTCAAATAGTAGAATCCAAGACACGGAAAACCGTTTTTCCTCCACGAAAACGAGCTTTCCGTGTCTATTTTTTCGTCATAGCTTCATAAATAGCTTCCTGAATCTTCTCCCGTATGTCCAGTTGCATCAGTTTAAGGTTCGTCACATCAGGATAAATCCGGTTGCTTAAAAATACATACACCAGTTCGTTGACCGGATCTACCCACGCACAAGTGCCTGTAAACCCTGTATGTCCATAAACCGCAGCCGGCACACAAGCAGGACACGGTCCTTTGGCCGGATTTGCCGCATCCGGTTTGTCAAATCCCAACCCTCGACGACTGATTTTCGATACCGAAGTGGTAAACAGCCTACACGTTTCTTCACTCAGATAGCGTTTCCCATCCAGTTTTCCGCCATTCAGCAGCATCTGATAAACCCGGGCCACATCACGAGCATTGGAAAACAGCCCGGCATTTCCGCCCGTTCCTCCATACAAGGCACAAGCCTCATCGTGCACATACCCCTGCAACACCTCCTTGCGGAAAAAGCGATCGTTGCAGGAAGGCACAATCTCCGTCTTGGAAAAAGAACGCAACGGCAAGTAAGCAGTGCGTTTCAACTGCATCGGCCGATAAAACTCCTGCTGCAAATATGCCTCCATCGGCATGCCAGCCAACTGTTCCACCATCTTTCCCAGCAGCAGAAAGCCCAAATCACTGTAACGGTAACGCTTCGGTTTCAAAGGCACTTCCGCAATTTTCTGCTCCATTGCCTGAATGAAAGAACGGTTCAGCCACAGATGCTCACAAAGCCGGATACGATAGTCTCCCGTCTCAACAGGCGACACCCATTCTTTCTTAAACTTAAAATGGGGATTTGCCCACGTGTTCTTACCGATAAGAACCGTATGACGGGCATCCTTCTTCACACTGAACAGGCGGCCTGTATAACTCTCCTTATCGATAAGTTCCTGATAAAAAGGAAGCCAAGAAGGCAGTCCCGACTGATGATACAGCAACTCCTGAATCGTGATATTCTTCTTATCCGTATGCTGCAAAAAAGGAAGATAGTCTGCTATCCGGTCCGTCAGATTAAAACGCCCCTTATCATAAAGCTTCATGACAGCCAGCAAAGTACCGGTCGTCTTGGAAAGCGAAGCCAAATCATACAAATGTTCAGACTCCACGGAAGGAGTGCCTTTTCCCCCATGCGTACCGAAGGCTTTGTCGAACATGACACGCCCCTCCTTCATCACTACCACCTGACAGCCTGGGAAAGCCCCCTGACGGATGCCGTCCAAAGCGATGGAATCTATCTTATGAAGCAAGGAAGAAGATAAACCATATTCCTCAGGTACCGCCCTTACCGGCGTCTTAGGTGAGATCGTGACTCCAGCTCCCATCGGAAAGAGCCGGCCCAGACTGGCACACAGCCGCCCGTCGGCCGTGGCCTTGCCATACAACACATCCGCAATGCGCACCTGCACTTCAGCTGCATCCGTATGCCCCAACACCACCGATGAAGCCCTGGACACAGCCTGCTGCACCCTTGTCATCGTTTTTCCCGGTGTAAAGAACACATACACCAACGGCACCTCAGGAGCCAGTTTGGATAAAAAAGCGGCATAAGGTCCCACATTATCCTCACTCACAGCTACTACAATGCGCTTATATCCCGCCAATGATTGACGCAAACGGCGATACACATTCTCCGTCTGACCGGGACGAACCTGAAAGCGCTTCACCTTTCCATAGCGAGCCAGCTGAGAAGCAAACACCTCCGTAGCACCCGGTCGCCCCACTTCGAGCAAAGCCACCGTCTGCTCTTTGTCACCATACAGAGGCAACACCTCATTCCGGTTATTGAGCACCACTACAGCCGCTTCATTCAAACGGCGAAGCAAGTCGTGTGTCTCCGGAGTAACCACTCGCTGTTCCAAGCCCGACAAAGACAAATGCTTCACGGCATGGATACCCAGCATATATTTATACGTCAGCACCTTCCGGCATTTCCTTTCCACTTCCTCTACTGACAGTTCTCCTTTTTCAACCGCCTTCAGCACAGCCGGTATCTCCACCTTCAAGTTACGCGGAGCAAGCACCATGTCATTTCCGGCCTGCAGCGCCCGAAGACAAACACGGTCGTATCCGGCCACTCCCTTCATGGCAAGCGCATCAGTAAAAATCAGTCCCCTGAATCCCAGTTCCTCCGTAAGCAAATCGTGCACAATGCTACGAGACAGAGAAGAAGGGAGTCCCGTAGCATCCTCCAAAGCAGGCACATACAAGTGGCCCACCATCATGCCTCCCAATCCACTGCCGATGGCCTTCTTAAACGGATACAGTTCCACACTGTCCAGCCTTTCGCGTGTGAAAGGCAACACCGGCAACGCCTTGTGCGAATCCACATCCGTATCACCATGCCCCGGAAAATGCTTACACACCGAAAGCACCCTTCCACTTTCCAAGCCAGAAGCATAAGCAAGCACCTTTTCACTCACCCACTCAGGATCTTCCCCAAACGAACGGGTATTGATGACGGGATTTTTCGGATTGATATTCACATCCGCCACCGGAGCAAAGTTGACATGCACCCCGATCTGCCTGAACTGCCGGGCCACTTCCTTGCCATATTCATACAACAGGTGATTATCACGGATACATCCCAACACCCAATTCCGGGGGAACTTAGGAATCCCTTTCAGACGCATAGCCAGCCCCCACTCACCGTCGAACGTAATCATCAGCGGCACCTTGGCCCACTGCTGCGCCCGGTTGGTAAGCGAAACCTGCGTTGGCATCTCCCCGCTGGAATACAGCAGTCCGCCCACCTTATGCGTCGCCACTACCTCACGAAGCAAATCCACATTGTGCTTCGTATCCATCGGAGAAATCGTAAAGATAAACAACTGCCCCACTTTTTCCTTCAGCGAAAGCGTTGCCATCACCGAATCTACCCAATGCTGACACTCCTTCTGCTGCAGCGACTGACGCACCAGCCACGGCTCTACCGATGCGGCCTTTACCTGCTGGGCAGCAAGCTGCCAGGAATGTCCCAGCAAAAGCGAAGCCAAAACGAAAGCAAATGCAAGTGTTCTCATCGGGCTCTCAACGTTAAATCCAACCGGCCCACACGCACTCCGCTCTTACCCGAATGCATCAATGTCACCTCTTTACCATCTGCATTCAAATACGTTTTCGGCTTTTTCATAAACGTATGTGAATGTCCGCCCAACCATACATCAATGTTGCGCGTCTTCGCTATCACCCGTTCATCCTGCTGTATGCCCAAGTGCGACAGACATACCACCACATCACATCCTTCCTCTTTGAGCAGAGCTGCCACCTCATTCGACACAGCCACAGGATCTTCATAGATTACCCCTTCACACTTGTCGGCCTGAATCAACCCCTCAGGACGGGCTCCCAATCCGAAAACACCGATCTTCAGTCCCTCCTTCTCCAAGACAACATAAGGCTTCACCAAACCTTCCAGCGGCGTACCGTCCAACCGATAGTTGGCACACACTATGGGAAACTGAGCCATCTTAAACAGGCGTGCCATATTCTCCATGCCGAAATCAAACTCATGATTGCCGATAGTCACCGCATCATAGCCCATCTCATTCATCAGCTTAAATTCCACTTCCCCCTTAAAAAGATTATAATAAGGAGTGCCCTGAGAGATATCACCGCAATCGAACAACAGCACATTGCGATGCTCCTTGCGGAACTGCTGCAAGAACGTAGCCCGACGCACAAAGCCCCCCTCATCGAAATTACGGTCCCCCTTTTGCGTGATAGGTTCGAGACGGCTATGCACATCACTCGTCTGCAGCAAAATAAGTTTTTTGGTGTCTTGTGCAAAAAGTGTGCAAGTCAAAGACAAGACAAAGCACAACAAGAAAGTCATATTGAATCTTTTCATACCAATCATATTTAATCCGTTCATAACAAAATCAATCTACCACCGTGATCCGGCCATCCAGACGAGACGAAATCTTCTTTCCGGCCGCTGTCTGCTGACGCACATAATCGAGAAACAATCCGCGCAAAGTAGCCCCCTGAGGACATTCGCGCTTTTCCGCCTGCAAAAAAGCATCCATCCGCCCATTGCCATCCGCCAGGTAGTCAATCGTAGCCACCGTATAAAGCTGATTATCCTCTACCGGTCGTCCTCCTATCGTGGCACTCAGCAATTCACCTTTCTTACTGATTTTCATGCGCACCCCGCTCACTCCTTCTCCCTTCAGAGAAGCAATGGCCTGCAACAGGCGCTTCATGTCCGTGCCTTTCATCGTAAGCACACAAAGCGAATTCTCGAAAGGAAGAATTTCATACACCGTGCCTACAGAGATATCCCCCTTAGGCAAGATGTTACGCAATCCCCCCATATTGACCAGCCCCATATCCGCCGGTTTGCCCAACACAGAAACAGCCGCCTCCTGCAGCACCCCTGCCACCAGATTAGAAAGCAAGCTCTCCGGGCCACCCTTGTCCATCTTCATTTCACTTTCACCGATAACCTCGTTCATCATACGGTCAATCTGCTCCTTGTAAGGCTGCAGCACCTTCGCAGCTTTTTCATCGGGATGAGCATCCCAGGCAGCATCCATCGTAATCATACTGCCCTCGGCTTTCACCACTTCATACCGCGTCCTATTTTCCTGAACAGAACGACAGGAAAAAAACAGGCAACTGCTTAGCAATGTTGCTACTATCAAAAACTTTGCATTCAATTGTTTCATGTTCATACTTTTATTAAGATATGCCACAAATATACAAAAACATTTGGCTATCTTACAAAAAATCCGTTACTTTGCACCGCTTTCGCGCAATCGCTGTCAAGAGAAGAGATACTTGGTATGTTGCGTTGTAATGATGAAACAATTTAATAATAAACAACAATGGATTTAATTAAAATTGCAGAAGAAGCATTTGCTACCGGAAAACAGCACCCGAGCTTCAAAGCAGGTGACACTGTAACAGTAGCATATCGTATCATTGAAGGTAACAAAGAACGTGTACAGTTGTATCGCGGTGTTGTTATCAAAATCGCCGGTCACGGAGAAAAGAAACGTTTTACAGTTCGTAAAATGTCTGGAACTATCGGTGTAGAAAGAATTTTCCCGCTTGAATCACCTGCTATCGACAGCATCGAAGTGAACAAAGTTGGTAAAGTTCGTCGCGCTAAATTGTACTACCTGCGTGCACTTACTGGTAAGAAAGCTAGAATCAAAGAAAAAAGAGTTAACGGCTAATCCGTTTCTCCGATTCGAGATAAAAAAGGGAATTTCCAAATTGGGAATTCCCTTTTTTATTGCCCCTGCTTTCCTGAATGCGGACGGCGGTCTGTATCCCGTTTCTTTTTCCTATCCCAAGCAGCCAGAAACATGGGTCTATACAGAAGTTTTACGGTGAACCACCCAGGTGGTTCAGGTGAGTCACCCGGGTGATTCAAGTGGCCCACCCGGGTGGTTTAACTAAACCACGCCGATGAATCAACCGTTACCCACAGACATACTAGAAGAAAAGCAGCTGCCTCAACCCAACATACCGCCCCTAACTCCCGGCAAAAGCATAAAAAAAGTCCTTGGAAGAAAACCTCCAAGGACTTTTACTACCTTTATTATCAAATCAGTTGATATTACTCTCTCAGCTCTTTCAATTCCCAAGCCAAAGCACTGGCACCCAAAACGGCAGCATCTGAATCCTTCAATTCAGAAACAAGCAATTTCGTCTTACCTTTGTAAATGTTCAACACATTTTCATCCAAGGCTTTCTGAATCGGCTTCATGATATAGTCTCCTGATTTTGCCAATCCACCGAACAATACGATAGCTTCGGGGCTAGAGAATGCAATGGCATCAGCCAACGCTTCACCCAAAATCTGACCGGTAAATTCGAAGATTTCTTCAGCCAACTTATCACCTTTCACTGCTGCATCATAAACGTCTTTTGAAGTAATGTTTTCAGCAGGAATATTGCGCAGCAAACTTTCGTCTGTGCGAGCAGCCAAGAATTCACGAGCAGTGCGTGCCACACCGGTAGCCGAACAGTAAGTTTCCAGACAGCCCTTACGTCCGCAACCGCAAATACGGCCATCACGACGAGCAATTACGTGACCCAACTCACCGGCAAAGCCATCGTGACCATAAACCATCTGGCCATTGATAACGATACCGCTACCTACACCTGTACCCAAGGTAATCATGATAAAATCTTTCATACCGCGAGCCGCACCATAAGTCATTTCACCCACTGCAGCTGCATTTGCATCGTTGGTCAAAGCTGTAGGAATGCCCAGTCTTTCTTCAAACATAGCAGCCAAAGGAAGCACTCCCTTCCAAGGCAAGTTCGGAGCAAATTCAATTGTTCCGGTGTAATAGTTACCATTAGGAGCACCAACACCGATACCTCTTACTTTATCTACGCCCCCGTTTGCAATAATCAAGGGAAGCAAATTCTTGCACACTTCATCAGCATACTCTTCTACTGTAGGATAACCAGATGTTTTAATTGAGTTGCTGGCAATAATTGTACCGCGTGCATCCACAATACCAAAGACGGTATTTGTGCCGCCTATATCAATACCTACTACGTAGGGTTTCTCCATGTTTGAATTCATGATACTTTATTAAAAGGGTTAGTTATATTAAGTTTATTGAACACAAATTACGTAAAGAAGATTGAGTCTACAAAATGTTTTCCAAAAAAAGTTTCCCCTCTTTACAACTTTTGTATCTTGCATGCGTACTATCACTTTTTTTGCTAATAAATGAAAAGAGAGGATATGCAGATTACTGCACATCCTCTCCCCTGTTTGACCAACAGTTATAAATCATAGTTGTAAGGAATAGATCATTTACTCAATCCCGAGTGTTGTCCCGTTCAGAAGAACGGGAAGCTCCTCTATGACTCCGTCGCACACGCTCAGAAGAAATACGTTTATCCGGCTGTTCGGACAATACTGCATTTCTTCGCACAGTGCTTTCCGACGAACGACGGTGAGAAACCGTCTGTGTATTTACACTTTGACGGCGATGACTTCGGTCCGGTCGCTCCGTCACCGTGGAATGCACTGGTGCAGACGGACGGGTTGCCACCGATGAAGATACAGACTCACGCTGCGGACGGGCCGAAGAATGCGGGCGGAAACGGACCGTACCAAAATCGGAACGCCGGTAAGAATGATAAGACCGGTGGTCTCTGACCCTATAAGGCGCATGACAATGATGCAAGTCGGCATAGCGTCCTTTATAATAGCTCACATGATGAAGATGCGAACGGTAATGAGCGCCACAGTAAGCATGACAGTGATGCGGTATGCCAAAATAAAACCTGTTTCTGTCCGGATAATGGATATAAATACGGAAAGCCCAATCCCCTCTTCTTACATAAATGGGACGGTAAAAGTAATCCATGCCCACCAAGCGGCGGTATTGACGCTCACTCAACACCCAACGGAGATCATCATTACGAATGTCAAGCGCGTCATAATAGTCGTCCACAGCCCATTCATATCCCTTCACCACCTTATCCATAAGGGGGCGAACCGCATAAATAAAGTCGTAATTGATTTCATACACATCCTCGTATTGGCGGGTACTCAGATTCAGTTCATACGCCATCTTATCCGTGAGAAAGCGCGTTTCTCTACGAACCTGTCCCCTGCTCATGGCCATTGCTGCCGTAGACAGTCCCAGCCCCATTACAATCAGTAAAAAGAATATCCGCTTCATAATGTCATCTCCTCTTGTTGGTTGTTTTGATGACACAAAAATAGGGTGAGGAAAACACTCACCCTAATGATTCTCTCTATTCGTATGTAGGACTTTCCCTATTTGGTACGGGATTTCACTAATACAATAGCATCGTCCTGCAAGGAAATCAGACGTTTTTTATACAAATCGCCCACTCCCTTCTTAAATGTTTTCTTACTTACTCCGAAAACCTCGTAGATTTCTTCTGCCGGACTCTTGTCGGTCAGTGCGATGCGTCCACCCTGCTCCCGGAGATAATCCAGCAACGTCTTAGAGAAATCTCCCACTTTGGCAAATCCCGGCTTCTGCAGCATCAAATCCACCTTACCGTCTTCACGCACCTGCTTCACATACGCTTTCAGCTGCATACCGGCCGACAGCGGCGTAAATATCTCATTCTCGTAAAGCAAGCCACTGTACTTGTTGTCAATGATAGCCTTGAAACCCAAGTCAGTCTTTTGCCACACCAGAATATCCACCTCATCGCCCGCTGCATATTCAGGTTTCTCTTTCGACAAATAACGTTCTACCTTAGCAGAAGCCACAATACGATAACTTTCATCATCCAAATGCGCATGAATCATGTATTTGCGACCAACCTGCATCTTCATCTTCTGTTCTCTGAAAGGAACAAACAAATCCTTCATCAACCCCCAGTTCAGAAAAGCACCATACTGATTCACCCAGGCAACTTCCAAATAAGCAAACTCGCCTACCTGCACATAAGGCACCAACGTAGTAGCAATCAGCCTTTCCTCCATATCCAGATAGAGAAAGACATTCAGTATGTCTCCGACAGCACAATCCTCGGGCACATAACGGGTAGGCAACAACACTTCGCCTTCTTCGCCCCCATCCAAATAGATACCGAAGTCGACTTTCTTCACAACTTCCAACTGATTGAATTTACCTAATTTTATACTCATATGTCTTCTACTTATATGCTATTTGTTATTGATTGAACTTACTGATGACAAAGATAAACTAATTTTATACAGAAACACCCCACATACTATAACTTTTTGTTATCTGACAAAACATAATAATATAAACAATCTGTTTTGCAAAATGTTATATTTGCAGCGAATAAAGAACGAAATTATTCACCTTTTAAAAACATCGCTTTATGGAATTTTTAACCAATGAGAAACTGACGATTGTTGGAGCAGCCGGAATGATTGGCTCCAATATGGCACAAACAGCCATGATGATGAAACTAACACCGAACATTTGCCTGTACGACCCCTTTGCTCCTGCCTTGGAAGGTGTAGCAGAAGAATTGTATCACTGTGGTTTTGAAGGTGTCAATCTGACCTATACTTCCGACATCAAGGAAGCACTGACCGGAGCTGCCTACATTGTATCGTCCGGAGGTGCAGCCCGCAAAGCCGGCATGACCCGCGAAGATTTGCTGAAAGGAAATGCAGAAATTGCAGCTCAGTTTGGTAAAGATGTACGTCAATACTGCCCAGACGTGAAACACATCGTTGTCATCTTTAATCCTGCCGACATCACAGGACTGATAACCCTGCTCTACTCAGGACTGAAACCTTCTCAAGTTTCTACATTGGCAGCCCTCGACAGCACCAGACTGCAGAACGAGCTGGTAAAATACTTCCATATCCCGGCTTCTGACATCGTAAACTGCCGGACATACGGTGGACATGGAGAACAAATGGCCGTATTTGCCTCCACCACACATATCCAAGGAGAACCGCTGACGAATCTCATCGGCACCAACCGTCTTCCGCAGGCTGAATGGGAAGCACTCAAGACCCGTGTCATCCAAGGCGGCAAGCATATCATCGACCTCCGCGGCCGTTCCTCATTCCAGAGCCCGGCTTATCTTTCTATTGAAATGATAGCAGCAGCCATGGGCGGACAGCCGTTCCGCTGGCCAGCCGGTGTATATGTGTCCGACGAACAATTTGATCACATATTAATGGCTATGGAAACATCTATCACCCAGAGAGGTGTGTCCTACAAAAAAGTACAGGGTACTCCAGCCGAACAGGCCGAACTGCAGAAAAGTTATGAACACCTGTGCAAACTGCGTGATGAAGTCATCGAAATGGGAATCATCCCTGCCATTAAGGATTGGAACTCTTTGAATTCTCATATTAAATAAATTCCCTAGCCAAAATAAAGCCGGAATCCGATTATTACCCTAATCGAAGGTTCCGGCTTTCATTTATTTCATCAAGCTTGAGCTGCCTGATCGTTCTTGATAAAATCAAGCAACCGGTCGACAGCCTCTTCTTCCGGTATATTCTTTTCAATACACTCCTTTCCTTTATACAGACTGATTTTCCCTCTTCCGGCACCTACATAGCCGTAATCGGCATCAGCCATCTCGCCGGGACCATTGACTATACAACCCATGATACCGATTTTCAATCCCTTCAGGTGAGAAGTAGCGGCTTTGATTCGAGCAATTGTCTTCTCCAAATCATACAATGTGCGACCACATCCCGGACAAGATATATATTCGGTCTTTGATGTCCGTGTTCGTCCGGCCTGCAAGATGCCAAAAGCTGTAGCATCTACCACCGCATGGCTCAATGCTCCCTGATTAAACAGGAAAATACCGTCACACAACCCGTCGAATATCAATGCTCCCATGTCGGCAGCCGATTTAATCTGCAAGTCCTCTGCACAGTTCTCTGCATAATGCTGGAAGAACACCACCGGATTTTGCAGTCCCTCCACCGTAAGCTGATGCACCAAAGCACGGTGTTCACCCAAGCGGTTGGGATGATTGCTCTGCGAAACCACCACCACTTCAGGATGCAGTTTCAGACATGCAAGCACCTCATCGTTCTGCTGCATATACGACAGAAACAAGAACTTGAGTTCAGCCGGGCAGCCTCCCATCAACGGAAGTTGAGCAGCATTGTAGGCAGGCCAAGTGCCGAGCTCACCTTCCCATACATCCGCATCCAAGATATACTCCACTCCTTCTTCACGCTGAACAGGCAGAGAACGGCCGGCATAAATATAATCCGGTGTAAACTGCGCATCCACCTCCATTCTTCCGTCCATACGGTCGGCTATTACCACCGGAACATGATCTCCACCGATATTCCGGACAGCCTTTGTCTTTCTCCTTTCGGGCGACAGATAATTGAAATCTGCAGGAACGGCTCCAGGGATATAAGGATGATTCTGCCTCAACAGAATATAATCTACCAATTTCCGGGCAACCGGAATTTCAGCCTCAGGAGCCTCACTCAAAGAAACGCGAATGGTATCCCCCAGTCCGTCACAAAGCAGTGCACCGATACCCAATGCCGATTTGATGCGTCCGTCCTCACCTTCACCAGCTTCCGTCACGCCCAAATGCAAAGGAAAAGCCATGCCTTCTTTTTCCATCACATCAACCAGCAGGCGTACCGTTTTCACCATCACCACTGTATTGGAAGCCTTGATGGAAATCACCACATCAGAAAACTTCTCGGCCACACAGATACGAAGAAACTCCATACAAGATTCCACCATACCAGCCGGAGTATCCCCGTAGCGAGACATAATGCGATCGGACAAAGAACCGTGATTGACCCCGATGCGGATAGCCGTATGATTGGCCTTACAGATATTCAGAAAAGGAACAAAGCGGTCATGAATTTTCTGTATTTCCTGCGCATACTCCTCATCCGTATATTCCAGTTTCTTAAATGTACGGGCAGCATCGACATAATTACCGGGATTGATACGTACCTTCTCGGCATATTGAGCTGCCACATCAGCCACTTTCGGATTAAAATGCACGTCAGCCACCAAAGGCACCATATACCCCTGGCTGCGCAAACCAATGTTGATATGCATCAGGTTTTCTGCTTCCTTAATACCTTGAGTCGTCAGACGGACATACTCTCCCCCCGCATCAACGATACGCTTTGCCTGCTCCACACAAGCCTGCGTGTCCTGTGTAGACGTATTGGTCATCGATTGGATGCGAATGGAATTGGGGCCACCCAACGGGACAGCCCCAATATTTACTTCTGTAGTTTCTCTTCGAGAATAATTGAATAAATCCACGCTATTAATGATTTGTGAGTTAAGATAAAAGAAAGATGGGTGATGAGTTATTAACAGATTCATCCGTTAATCGTTCACCACCCATCCATACAGCACAACTACTATTAATTCGTTTTGTATTCAAACTTGACCTCTTTCAGGTCATTGTTTGCCTTAACAATTTTATTTTTCAGCCCCTCTTTGTAAGCTGCGAAGGCCTCAGCCAACCGTTCGTCACTCAATGCCAGCATCTGAACAGCCAAAATAGCTGCATTCATAGCACCGTTGATAGCAACGGTTGCTACCGGAATGCCCGGAGGCATCTGGATAATAGAATAAAGTGCATCCACACCATCGAGCACAGAACCTTTGACAGGCACCCCGATAACGGGAAGCGTTGTATTGGCTGCAATCACCCCCGGAAGAGCAGCAGCCATACCTGCAGCGGCAATAATCACTTTAATACCGCGGCCTTGAGCATTCTTGGCAAATTCTTCCACAGCCTCTGGAGTGCGGTGAGCAGAGAGTGCGTTCATTTCGAACGGAACTTGCATATCATTCAACAGCTGTGCCGCCTTTTCCATCACCGGAAGATCGGACGTGCTGCCCATGATTATACTTACAATTGGAGTCATGTTTTTAATAATTAGTTAATGAATAATGAGTGAAAACTATCCGTTAATCACTGCTTTATATCCTTCGGCATCCAGCAAATCATCGATATCTGCCAGATTGGTCGGTTTAATTTTAATCAGCCAGCCTTCACCATACGGGTCTTTGTTCACCAGTTCCGGGTTCTCTTCCAAAGCCTCATTCTGTTCCAACACTTCACCGGCTACCGGCAAGAAAATATCAGAAATGGTTTTAACAACCTCAATGGTACCAAACACTTCATTGGCTTCCAGGGTTTCGCCTACAGTCGGTATATCCACAAATACAATGTCACCCAATTGTTCTTGAGCGTAATCTGTGATACCTACATAAGCCATATCACCTTCAACGCGAATCCATTCATGTTCGCTTGTGTACTTCAAATTCTGTGGAAAATTCATAATAATTAGTTTTTAGGATTTATACTATATTTTAAAACAAAAATATGCGATACAAAAGATTACTCATCGGGTGCAGCACCAAAACAGATACAAGCAATCCGACAGTAAACCCGCCAAGCACCTCACCCAACGTGTGATGGCCCAATAGAATACGTGCCGAGCCCAAAACCCCGGCTATCAGGATGAACACACAAAGCCAAGCCACCGGGTTATAGCCAAACAGCGCACTGAAAGAAACCAGTCCGCCAATCACTCCCCCCATACCGGCCATATGTTCACTTAATTTCCATTTCAAATTGACTATCATGCAAATGACAGACACAATCAACGCTGTAAGGATAATCCCTGTCATATACCAAGGTATGTTCAACTTGCGCATCATCAACAGACAAAAGACATAGGAAATAATAGTCAGCAGAATAGGCACATAGCGTTTTTTCCGTTCGGTAAGTTCCTGTATGTCAAAACCGTTTATTTTACGAAACAGGAAGATAGTAACCACAGGAGTCAGTATCGTAAAACAATACACAATACCCAGCACAATCAGCTTATATGCCATCGGCATGATGCGCAAATACGAAAAAAGAAACAGCACCAAAAAGGATAAAAACGGAATCGAAAAGGGAGTAAACAAAGCCGAAGTGACTTTAGCCACCCTCAACATCGTTTTATCTGCTATCATATTTTCTTTTTCTTTCTCCACTTCTTTCTTTATATTTCAGTTAGTACTATTCACACAGGAATCATTTTCTTATCAACCGTCACTTTCTCAACCGAGCCACCGGAATGTTCAGCTGCTGACGATACTTGGCTACTGTTCGCCGGGCAATAGGATAACCTTTTTCTTTCAAAATCTCGGCCAACTCATCATCAGTCAGCGGCTTCTTTTTATCCTCACCGTCAATACACTCTTTCAGAATCTTACGGATTTCACGAACCGACATCTCCTCACCATCTTCCGTCACATAAGCATCACTGAAAAAGAATTTCAAAGAATAAATACCATAATTGGTCTGCACATACTTGCTGTTGCTGACACGGGAAATAGTTGAAATATCCAGCCCCGTACGTTCGGCCACATCCTTCAGAATCATAGGCCTCAACAGCGATTCATCTCCTTCCTGGAAAAAAGGACGCTGCAAATCAACAATAGCCTGCATAGTGGTCAGCAACGTGTTCTGGCGCTGCTTCACAGCATCAATAAATCCCTGGGCAGCATCCATTTTCTGTTTGAGAAACAGCATGGCTTCTTTCGATTCCTTCGACTGATTCGCTTTATTCTTCGTATGTTCTTCTACCATCACCGTAAAATCACGGCTCATGCGGAGTTCCGGCACATGGCGGTTGTTCAAACTGACCTGAACCGATCCGTCATCAAAAGTATCGACTATAAAATCGGGAACAATCTGCTGCAAATTACGGCCAATCGTTTCTCCCAGCGAAGCGCCTGGACGAGGATTGAGATGCGTGATTTCGGCAATGGCCTCATCAAACGTGCTTTCATCCACATCGAGCTTCTTAATCATTTTATCCCAATGCTTCCGGGTAAATTCCTCATAACAATCACGGATAATCCGCTCTTCCAAATCGGAGATAAGGCGAGGCACCTGCTTCTCTTCCCTTTTTCTACGGATTTGAATCAACAAACATTCCTGCAAATTGCGGGCTCCGATACCGGCCGGATCAAAATCCTGCAATATAGCCAAAGCTTCTTCCAGTTCCTGCTCGGTAGATTCAGTGCCACCATAAATAGCCAATTCATCACAGATGCTTTCCAGCGATTTACGAAGCAACCCGTCATCATCCAACGAGCCAATCAGATATTCCACCAACTCCGTCTGGTGTTCAGTCAAATTTCGTTCACGAAGCTGTTCTTTCAAGATTTCATAAAAAGAAGTCGTATCGGAAAAAGGAATATCTTCTGCCTGTTCGTCCCTGGAACGGTTGCTCTCCTGCAGTTTATAATCAGGAATATCATCTTCTGTCAGATAATCACTTAAAGAATCATAGTCGTTCGACTCGTTTTCCTGTCCGCTATCTGCACTATCCACATCAGCATAGTCATCCGTTCCGCTGTCCTCCTTCCCTTCTTCCAAAGCAGGATTCTCAAGCAATTCGGCATGAATACGGTCTTCCAACTCTACAGCCGGAAGTTCCAGCAACTTCACAACAAGAATCTGCTGAGGAGATAGCGTCTGTATCTGCTGCTGCGCCTGTGATTGTATTTGACGGGAACCTTGTGCCATATTCATTCTACTTTCTAATGTTTCTCGCTACAAAAGTAACTTTTTAAGCAGAGATTACACAGATTAAAAGGATTATTTTTATCCTATAACACAAAAAATGACGAATCAGAACATTCTGCAAATTCCAGTCTTTCCTATCAGAGACAATATAAATTACTCATGCAGAAACGCTTGCAGTCATTCGTTTTAAGCAACTGCCGCCATCCTCTGCCAATTCAAAAAGAATGGTGGCGGAAGTTGCAGCAGTTGCCATCAAACTTACTGATAAATTTGCACCGGAAGTTCTCCTTTCAACGCTCCCATTGCATTAAAGGCCAAAGATTCCATTTCGTTTTCTCCCGGATAGACATAAACCGGAGCCAAAAAAGAAATCCGCTCTTTCAACCGGGAAATGACATAATCGGAATAAGCAATCCCTCCCGTCAGAAGAATAGCGTCAACATGCCCATACAAAACAGTAGCAGCACCGCCAATCGCCTTGGCTACATTATAAATCATAGCATCCAACACCAGCTCAGCTTTCCGGTCGCCTTCCTCTATCGACTTAACAATAGAGGGAATATCCGTAGTGCCCAGATGAGCAGCCAATCCTGCCCGTCCGGAAATACGCTTCTTTAGTTCGTCTTTTGTATGCTGTCCGCTGAAACACAAATCAATCAGTTGTCCCGCAGGAAGCGTTCCGGCCCTTTCAGGAGAAAAAGGTCCGTCGCCATCCAACGCATTATTGGCATCAATTGCCCTTCCCTGATGATGAGCCGCCACCGAAATGCCGCCTCCCAGATGACAAACAATCAAATCCAGCTTATCATAAGACGTACCCTGCTCCTTTGCAAACCGGCGAGCAATGGCCTTTTGGTTCAATGCATGCCAAATTGTGATTTTAGGCATTAACGGAGAACCGGTAATAAAAGCCACTTCATCCCGTTCATCCACCACACCCGGATCGGCAATAAACGCCCTACATCCCGGTAAAGAAGCAGCCAATTCATCGGCAATCAGTCCGCCCAGATTACAAGCATGCGTACGCATAGCATGACGTGCGTCCTGCTTCATCGCTTCATTCACCTCATACACTCCTCCCGGGATCGGTTTAATAAGCCCCCCTCTTCCTATAATGGCATCAAAGGCAAACGGAATCTTGTTGCTTTCCAATTCTTTCAAGACCAGACTCTTTCTGAATTCAAACTGATCAATGACCTGGGAAAATTGAGAGAGTTCTTCTACCGTGTGCCTGATGTTGCTCACAAACAACGGCGTTTCGTTTTCATAAACGGCTATTTTAGTAGAGGTAGAACCGGGGTTAATGACTAAAATCTTCATAGGAGTTGCTGTTTTAGATTGTATTATCTTGACTGGATACTTACTTGCTTTTTACATTCACAATCACCTGATACCTGCAAGCAAGCCATTGCGATGCTATAATATTTAGATAATCCGGAATCGCTGCGCGACGGAAGGACCACAGGACAAATGGGCCCCTGCAACAAACCGGCCATCTCCGCTTTTGCAAACAGAGAAACCGATTTATAAAAGGCATTGCCCGATTCAATATTCGGGAATATCAGTACGTCAGCCTCTCCGTTAATAGGCGAGACGATACCTTTAATATCACCGCTGGCCTGTTCGCAGGAAGTGCGCACATCCAACGGACCATCAATAATTACATTTCCAAACTCACCGGCTTCGGCGAGTTCTACGATATTAACATAATCTAAAGAATGAGGGAACTTGGCACTTACCTTTTCCGTGCAATGAATCAACGAGATGCGCGGCTGTTCGATACCAAAATGCCGGCACGAACAAATGGCATACCAAATCATTTCTATCCGCTGCTGCAATGTGGGGCGCGGAATCACGGCTGCATCCGAAAAGAACAGCAGCTTGTGATAAGTGGGAATCTCCATTACAGCCAGATGGGTGAGAATCTTCCCCTTCGGCAACAACCCCTTCTCCTTATCTAATATAGCATGCAGCAGATTGTCTGTATTGATAATCCCTTTCATCAGAATATCCGCTCCCCCTTCCCGGACGATACGGACAGCTTCCCGTGCGGCCTCATCCGGATCTTCGATATGGATGGTCTTCACATAGTCGGGATATTTTTTCAACGTAGGATATTTTTCCAATAGAGCAGAATTGCCAATCATTAAAAACTCTGCAATACCTTCTTCCAAAGCACGTGCTATTGCATACTCCGTGTTAGGATCATTTGCACAAACCACAGCAATCTTTTTTCTATGATTCAGCTTGCGCAAGTGGTCTGTCAGCTGGGCAAAATTACGAATAGATTCCATAACGTTAGATTTTTAGCAAATATCAGAAAAAGGATTGAAAAAACAGGGATTATGCACCGAAAAAATCGGTGTGTTATGTAACATTTTGCTATATTTGAGTTGTTTTACTCTCTATATATACACGAAATCATTTTTTCATGTATTTTTGCACATTAATCCGCTCAACAATTAAAAAAACGCATATGGAAGATATTCTATTTCCCCCTTTTCTGACAGAAGGAGATAAAGTTGTCATCGTATCACCGTCAAGCAAAATAGACAAACGGTTCATCAAAGGTGCCCAAAGCAGATTGGAAGCATGGGGACTGCAGGTCACTGTCAGCAAATATGCCGACAGTTCTTCCGGAAGATATGCAGGAACAATCAAGCAACGCCTCAGTGATTTACAGCAAGCTATGGACGATCCGGACACCAAAGCTATCCTCTGCAGCCGCGGCGGATATGGAGCCGTACACCTGATAGATAAACTCGATTTCACGGCTTTCCGCCAGCACCCCAAATGGCTGATTGGATTCAGTGATATCACTGCTTTGCACAACCTGTTCCAAAAAAACGGGTTCGCTTCACTCCATGCCCCTATGGCACGACATCTCACTGTGGAACCGGAAGAAGACGCATGCAGCAATTACCTAAAAGACATCTTATTCGGCAAGTTGCCTGTCTATTCATGCGAAAAAAACAAGCTGAACAGAAAAGGAACGGCTCAAGGCAGCTTGCGCGGAGGGAATATGGCAGTGGCTTATGGCTTGAGAGGTACGCCGTATGACATACCTGCTAAAGGAACAATTTTATTCATTGAAGACGTAAACGAACGGCCTCATGCCATCGAACGGATGATGTATAACCTGAAACTGGGCGGGGTGCTCGAAAATCTTTCCGGACTGATTGTCGGGCAATTTACGGAATACGAAGAAGATTGTTCACTGGGAAAAGAACTCTATGCCGCATTGGCCGATTTGGTGAAAGAATATGACTATCCGGTGTGTTTCAACTTTCCGGTGGGACACGTCACACACAATCTGCCGCTTCTCAATGGAAGCCAGGTAACGCTGAGTGTGAATGATAAAGAAGTAGAATTGAAGTTTATTTGTTAATAATCCATTTCTTCCGGACCACGCTGTAGGGAAAATGATTAATTTTGGAGTGACAATAAAAAAGATGAAAATGAAAACGAAACCTATGATATTGCTTACAAGTGCCTTTATGTTATTCTCCGTTATGGCCTGTGGAGGAAGCACAAAGGTCAGTCCAACCAACGAACAGGAAAAAAAGACAGTAGTGAATGTACCTCAGTTTCATGCAGACAGTGCTTTTCTATATGTAAAAGAGCAAGTAGACTTCGGACCACGGGTCCCCAATACACAGGGGCATGTTGCCTGTGGCAATTACCTGGCTCAACGATTAAAAGAGTTTGGAGCACAGGTGACCGACCAATATGCCGACTTGATAGCCTACGACGGCACGCTACTGAAGGCCCGGAACATCATCGGTTCATACAAGCCTGAAAGCAAAAAAAGAATTGCTTTGTTTGCTCATTGGGATACCCGTCCCTGGGCCGACAACGACCCGAATAAAAAGAATCACCAAACTCCTATTTTAGGAGCCAATGACGGTGCCAGCGGAGTAGGTGTCTTATTGGAAATTGCCCGCCAAATTCAAACAGAGCAACCGGCGCTGGGCATTGACCTTATTTTACTGGATGCAGAAGACTACGGAGCACACGGACAGAACGACGAAAACTCCTGGTGCCTAGGAGCCCAGTACTGGGGACGAAACCCGCATGCAGATAACTACAATGCCCGCTTTGGTATTCTTCTCGACATGGTAGGCGGTGAGAACACCGTGTTCATGAAAGAATACTACTCGGAAAATTTTGCACCCGACATCAACAAAAAAATATGGAAAGCTGCCAAAAAAGCCGGATACGGACATCTGTTTATCAATGAAGAGGGAGGAGGCGTAACAGACGACCATTTATTTATCAACCGTTTGGCACGTATCAAAACCATTGATATCATAGGTTCTGACCCCAAAGAAGGAGGATTTGCTCCAACTTGGCACACCCTCAATGACACAATGGACCACATTGATAAGAATACACTAAAAGCTGTAGGACAAACTGTATTGGAAGTAATTTATAACGAAAAATAAAATAACGATTTTTATGATGTCAATTAATGAATTGCAAGACGAAGTTATTGCAGAATTCAGTGACTTCGACGATTGGATGGACCGCTACCAATTGCTGATAGACTTAGGAAATGAACAGGAACCGCTAGATGAGCAATATAAAACAGACCAGAACCTCATTGAAGGATGCCAAAGCAGGGTTTGGCTACAGGCTGATGAAGAAGATGGTAAAATTGTTTTCAAAGCAGAAAGTGACGCGCTGATTGTAAAAGGTATTATTGCCCTACTTATCAAAGTGATTTCCGGACACACTCCCGATGAAATCTTGAATAGCGACCTCTATTTTATCGACCGGATCGGACTGAAAGAACATTTGTCTCCCACACGGAGCAACGGATTATTGTCAATGGTCAAACAAATACGTATGTATGCCTTGGCATTTAAAGCAAAAGAAGGGAAGTAACAACTTCCCTTCTTTTTTATTTGCACACAATCACTGTAACCGTTTATCCAAAAATGGTCTTCATCTTACTTTTGCCTTCCGATGAAAGAGTAAGAATTCATTTTCCATACACTCAACAGAAAAAACAGTCCTGTTATGCCAAGCAACAGTCCATCGGAAACTCCCGAACGGGTTAGATCACTCACCTGTTCCATCTCCGGAAAACAAATGCTCAGACATACAGCCAATGAATTATTCAATATATGCATCCACATACTAGGAATTAAACTGCGCGTCTTATAACAAGCCCAAGCCAGCAACACCCCCATCAGAAAAGCAGGAATCATCTGTGCCGGATTGAGATGGAAGACAGCAAAAAGAAAAGAAGAGAGAAGAATAGCCTTCATAGGCGAATAATCTTTCAGCAAGGCTTGAAAGATGGCCCCCCTAAACAACAGTTCTTCCACTATCGGACCTAACAATGTTATAGCTACTATTCCTCCCCAGCCCGACTGAAGTATATCAAACGACTGCTCCATGAGATTGGGAATCCAATCCAGCTGTTCCATCAAAGCTGATACCCAGAAACCTGTCGTAAAGGTGGCGATACCACTATAAAACAAGAAAGTCACCGACGTAGGCTGCCAAGTATCCCGCTGCTTACTGACGTAACCCCTCATCCATAGATAGGCAGCCATCAGCAACAGACCCGCGAGCTGAGCTGGGATCAGAATCTGACGCATAAGAACAGCCTCATCCACCCCTCCGGTTGTAACCCACAAATAACAGGCAAAAGGAATTACCATTAAGACGGGTGCTACCACCTGCACTAAAAGCAGATCAAGCAACACTAATTTAAGCGCAGTCTTCATCATTCATCATTCGTTTAATACAGAAGCATCAGAGCGACCCTCACAAACACATAAAATCTTTTCCACCTCCACCGCATCTGTGTGAAGTTGTGCAATCAACTGTTCGATACCAGGGAACTTCAATTCAGAACGGATCCTTCTGACAAAAGTAACCCGAATGGGTTTGTCATACAAGTTGTCCTGAAAACGAAGGATATGTACCTCGATGGTCCGCTGACAGCCATTACCAATAGTAGGACGAACACCGATATTCAACATGCCCATGTGCTCCTTGCCGTCAATGGATACCCATACAGCATAAACCCCATTGGCCGGTACCAATTTATCAGCATCATCCACTCGCACATTGGCAGTAGGGAAACCTATTTTCCTCCCCACCTGATAACCACCTACTACTACACCATCCAGAAAATAATCATATCCCAATGCACCGGATGCCAAGTCCACCCCACCATTCAAAAGCAACTGCCGGACAACAGATGAACTGACTGTCATCTTCTTGCCATCTTCCATCACAATTGAATCAGTGTATGCCTTTGCCTGCACCACCTCCATGCCTATCTCTTTGCCGTAGCGCACATAATCATCAAACCCCTCTGTGCGGTGATGACCGAAGCGATGATCATACCCTATCACAAGACAATCCACATGAAAGCGCTCCTTCAGCACATGCAACATAAAATCACGCGCAGTGAGACGAGCCATCTCCGGAGTAAAATCAAGCATCAAACAATCATCTACTCCCGTATCAGCCAACAAAGCAGTTTTCTCTTCCAGCGTTGTCAGGAGCTGAGGGCGATAAGAACGGTTCATCACCTTCCGGGGATGAACAGAAAAAGTGACCAATGCAGCGTGCAATCCCCTGGCGACAGCTATCTCTTTCACTTGCTGAATCAGATAGCGATGCCCTGCATGAACCCCATCAAAGAAACCAATGGTAGCTACACAAGGTGACAAAACCAAAGAAGATGTATCACGTATAATCTGCATTATCAATTTTATTTAGTTTTAAAAAGATGACTCCAGTCCTCACCGGCTTGGGCAGTATAGGTAACAATACCCAATTCTTCTGCCGCCTTGCAGTTCATTGAAGAATCATCAATAAAAAGCGTCTCATGAGGCTCAATACCTGCATCTTCAATCACAGATTGAAAAATATCCAAATTAGGTTTAATCTGATGCAACTCAAAAGACAAGTATGCTTTCTCAAAATAATCTTCAACCCTGAACGTACGATAAGGGAACAAGTTCTTACAAGCATAATTCCAATGAATCTCATTCGTGTTGCTCAGCAGATAAACCACATATTTCGAACGTAACTCAAGCAATAAATCCAGTTTATAAGAAGGAATTTCAACCAGCAAACTATTCCATGCCGCATCAATCTGCTCATCACTAACCGGCTTGCCTATCATTTTTCTCATCTCCTCCCTGAATTCAGCAGAACTGACCAGTCCTTTTTCATGCTGCAAAAGAATACCATCCAGTTGCTGGATATCCAATCGTTTTTCTACTTCTGTAAGTCCCAATTGCTTGAAATTATCCATGCAACGCTGGCGGTCGAGATTCACAAGCACACCGCCCAAATCAATAAGAAGGTTTTTAATTCCTTTACTTTTCATTTCTACTTTTTTTGCTAATAATACGCTGTACCATACGAATCAGTTCTCCAACCCACAACACTATGGACGAAACGCCTATAATCAAAAGCCATGTTTGCCAGTTGAGCGGTTCAGTGCGGAACACAGCCCCACCAAACTGCACAATGAGAAATTGACCGGCTAAAATGGCAAATACAATCAACTCCATACCATACGATTTGGAAAGTCCCTTGAATGCAGAATCCGTGGTTCCAAACACACGTGCATTAAACAAATTCCAAAACTGCAGCATCACAAAGAAAGTGAAGAAGATAGTCAGATGACGCACACTCATTCCCTCAGCACTCTGCTCAAACACATGAATCATGCCCAGCAAGATAGCCAGGAAAACAGAACCTACACCCAAAATGTTTGCCCGCATGGCTTTGCTGATAATAAAATCATCACTGCGACGCGGCTTATCGCGCATCACAGACTCACTCGGCGGAATAGAGGCCAGAGCCAACGCCGCAAAAGTATCCATAATCAAATTCACCCACAGCATCTGCGTCACCGTCAACGGAAGTTCCGTACCGATCACAGCACCTAACAAGACAATGAGCAACGCAACAAAGTTAATTGTCAATTGAAACACAATAAAGCGTTGAATATTCTTATAGAGCGAACGCCCCCACATCACCGCTGTGCCGATGCTGTTGAATGAATCATCCAACAACGTAATGTCACTTGCTTCCTTGGCTACCGAAGTACCCGTACCCATAGACAATCCCACCTGCGCATGATTCAAAGCCGGTGCATCATTCGTACCATCCCCTGTGACAGCCACTACCGCTCCTTTCTGCTGAAGCAACTGCACAAGCCGTTGCTTATCTGTCGGACGGGCACGAGACATAATCTTCAAGTCAAGAACCCGATCCAGCGCTTCCTCGTCACTCAATGCCGCAAATTCAGTTCCGGTAATCCGGTTCCGTTCCGTATCCGTTGCAGGATCCCAAAGCCCTATCTGACGGGCAATCTCAGTCGCGGTGCCCGGAGTATCTCCAGTCACTATCTTAATGCGGATTCCGGCAGACTGACACTTATTCACAGCAGCAGGAACATCCGGACGGATAGGGTCGGAAATGGCAACCACTCCCAAGAAATTCAAATCATTGGCCGAAACCAGTGCTACGCAATCATTCACTTCGCTATCATCCACAATTTTGAATGCAAAGCCCAAAGTACGCATAGCCATATTCTGATAATTCAAAAGCTGACTTTCCACTGTAGAACGGTATTCAACCGCATCTACACGCTTTCCGTCTAGAATCACTTCCTTACATTTACCGAGCACAATCTCTGGAGCTCCCTTGACATAAAGCACCTTTTTCCCAACAACCGGCGACTGCACCAATGTAGCCATAAACTTCCGTTCGGTAGAAAATGTCAGTTGATCAAGCACCATCGCTTGTTCACGAAGTTCCAAATAATTCCGACCTTGCCCGTTCAACCACAGCAGCAAAGCCACCTCAGTGGGATTTCCAACCCCTTTCGGCTTTTCACCTTCACCCACTTCTTCCAAAAAAGCAGTCGAGTTTGCACTGATCCCTTCAGCAATCAATGCACTCATATCATCGGCAGCCAGCAAACTTCCTTTTTTAAGACTATAGAAGTTGGGCTCGTGCACTTGCATCAAATTCTGTGTCAGTGTGCCCGTCTTATCGGTGCAAATTACCGTAATAGCCCCCATCGTCTCACAGGCATGCATCTTACGGACCAGGTTGTTTGTCGACAACATACGGCGCATGTTTAAAGCCAAACTAAGTGTCACACTCATGGGCAATCCTTCAGGCACCGCAACAACAATCAACGTCACCGCCATCATAAAGTATTTCAATGTGCGTTCAAACACGGGTAACCACTCGTGCCAGCCATTCAAGGCTGCAAAATCAAAATAAAGCAGCACATCCTTTACAAAGAAAATCACAAAAGCCAAGCCGGCAACTGTGAAGCCTATTTTTCCGATGAGATTGGCCAGCTTCGTCAACTGGATATTCAATGGAGTAGGTTCCAGCGTTTCCTCCGTACTCTGCCGGGCCACCTTGCCAATTTCAGTAGCATCCCCCACACGCTGTACCTTCATAGCTCCGTGGCCATCCACCACAGTAGTTCCCCTCATAACCCAATTGGAGGCATACGTAGCCTCTTCGTCGAAATCCTCCTCAATAATTGTTTTACCAATTACCGGTTCTCCCGTCAAATTGGATTCGTTTACCTGCAAAGAAATCGCCTCTACCAACTCACCATCGGCCGGGATTTCCTCGCCTGTCTCCAGAATGACCAAATCACCCACAACAATATCCTTCCGAGGGACCTCCTGCACCTTACCATTGCGGACAACTTTCACCAATGTTTCCTCATTGACGGCATTCAGAAGGTCAAACTTCTTATTGGCATCATATTCAAAAAAGAAGCCAATACCAGTTGCCAGTAAAATAGCAGCTATAATACCAATGGTCTCCGCATATTCATTTTCAATAACAGAAATAATCAATGAAAAGACAGCAGCCACCAACAACACCCGTACTACAGGGTCCTCAAATTTTTCCAGATAAAGTCGCCATAGAGAAGGCCGTTTGGGAGGCGTCAGCAAATTATCGCCATGTTGCTCCCGACTCTGAAGGACTTCCTCGTCCGTAAGTCCTAAATGATAATAGTCATTTTTGTTCGTAGTCATGCGTATACATGCAAATTAAGTTGAGTTGCAAAAGTACAATATAATATCGTGATAAAACGTTTAATTAAAAATTTTTATGTTCTTTATACGTGAAAAAGAGAACGGCCGGATATTTTCATACACCCGACCGTTCTCTTTTTTTATCTAAATTCCTCTATCAAGAAACTTTTCTTTCTTTCACATCGCTGCTAGCCTCTACGACATTCACCACATAATCACCCAGTTTTTCACATTCACCGATGATATCCATGTAGTAAACCCCCATCTGATAACTATATTCCTTGTTGTTCACATCCAGAATATTCTGATTCTTCAGCTGATTCCGGTAATTGTTAATTTCGTTTTCCAAATTGAACGATTTGTTCACATCCACACTATGATGCTCCACTTTCTCCACAACTGTAATCATCTGAGCAAGGGCATCGTTGGCCAATTTCATCATGAAATGAATATGCTCATACTGCTTTTCCGTGAAGTCCTGGTTTGTCTGACGCTTCCGATTGATTGTGCGAGCCAGGTTATAGCAGCTATCACCAATGCTTTCGATTTCAGTCACTTCACGTAACATGGCACGAATCTGCAACTTACTTTCCGAACTCAAGCGACCCTCAGACACCTGATTCAGGTAATTGGCAATCTCCAATTCCATGTTATCACTGATACTCTCATACTTCTCAATCCGACTAAACAGCTTGTTGAAATCATCATCCTTCTCTGTATGCAGCAAGTCTTGCACCATCCCATACATTCTGTGAATACGTTCAGAGAACAGATGGATTTCCTTACGCGCCTGAACAATGGAAAGTTCCGCAGTAGAAAGCATACCTCCTGCAATATAACGCAAACGAGTTTCCTCGTCCTCTTCCTTCGGATGAATCAAAGTACATACCGTACGTTCTATGAGTTTCACTCCCCAAATCAACAGACACACGTTACAGATATTGAAAATAGAGTGGAAAGCCGACAATTTATACGAGATAGCAACATCTGCACTACCCGTATAGAAGAAAGTATCTACCACCCAATTGACAAACTGCATAAAAGGATGGAAGACAATCAACACCCAGATTACACCAAACACATTAAAAACAAAATGCGCCAATGCAGCTCGCTTGGCCTGGGTATTGGCGGTCAAGGCAGCCAGATTGGCGGTTATCGTTGTTCCAATATTTTCACCTAATACAAGAGCAGCCCCCAATTCAAGACTAATCCATCCATTAGCACACATAATCAAAGTGATAGCCATGGTAGCTGCAGAAGCCTGTACAATCATTGTCAAAATTGTACCGATAAACAAAAACAACAGAATGGAAAAAAAGCCCATATCTGTGTAATTCTGTACAAATGCCAGCATTTCCGGATTGGCATTCAAATCGGGTGCATTCGACTTCAAATAAGAAAGCCCCATAAAAAGGAACGAGAAACCGAAAATGAACTCACCAATCGACTTACGGTTACTCTTGCCCGAAAAAATAAGGGGGAGAGCAAAAGCCAACAACGGAAGAGCAAAAGCAGCCATATCAACCTTAAATCCAAAGATGGAAATAATCCAAGCAGTGACTGTCGTACCGATATTGGCACCCATAATAACACTGATAGATTCTGCAAGAGTCAATAATCCGGCATTAACGAAACTAACGACCATTACAGTCGTTGCTGAAGAGGACTGGATAAGCGCTGTTATCAACACACCTGTTAATACACCCGTTACCCTGTTAGTGGTCATAGCTGTCAAGATGCTTCGTAGTCTATCACCCGCAACTTTTTGCAAGCCTTCACTCATTATCTTCATTCCATACAGGAAGAGTCCTAATGAGCCTATAAGCTTTAAAAAATCATAAAAAGAATATTCCATCTATAATATTGTTAATGGTTATTTGTTCTCAGTCTGATTATAAGTATATTAGTAGCAAATTATTCACCCTTATAACTAATAAGATGAAACAGATGTTACAAATATGTTGCAAAAATAATAATATTTCTAAAGAATTCCCTATCGGAAGCTCACTTTTGGATATTTATCATGGTTTTAATCTTCAATTTCCATACCAAGTAGTCAGTGCCAAAGTAAACAATCGCTCCGAAGGACTGAATTTTAGAGTATACAACAATAAAGACGTGGAGTTTTTGGACATCAGAGACCAGTCGGGCATGCGCACATATGTGCGTTCGCTATGCTTCGTGCTATATAAAGCCGTCTCCGAACTCTTCCCTTCCGGCAAACTCTATGTAGAACATCCTGTATCCAAAGGCTATTTCTGCAATCTACGCATCGAACGTCCCATTGAACTGGAAGATGTGCAGCGCATCAAGCAGCGCATGCAGCAACTCATCGCAGAAGACATTCCGTATCACCGTATCGAATGCCACACATCGGAAGCTGTACGTATTTTCAGCGAACGAGGGATGAAAGATAAGGTACGTCTGCTCGAAACATCAGGTTCACTGTATACCTATTATTATACGCTTGGAGAAACCATTGATTACTACTACGGCAATTTACTGCCCAGCACCGGCTACATCAAACTCTTCGATTTGGTGAAGTATTACGACGGACTGTTGCTGCGCATCCCCAGCAAAGACAACCCGGAAATACTGGAAGAAGTGGTGAAGCAAGAAAAAATGCTGGATGTATTTAAAGAATATCTTAACTGGAGCTGGATTATGGGGCTCAACAATGCAGGCGATTTCAACCTTGCCTGTGAACTAGGCCATGCCACTGATCTGATAAATGTGGCTGAAGCCTTGCAAGAAAAGAAAATTGCACAAATTGCTGACACGATTTTCCATCGGGGTGAAAACGGACAACGTGTCAAACTGGTTCTGATTGCCGGTCCTTCATCTTCCGGAAAGACAACATTCAGCAAACGGCTCTCCATCCAACTCATGACCAACGGACTAAAGCCGTATCCTATTTCTCTTGACAACTACTTTGTAGATAGAGTTGATACACCTTTGGACGAAAATGGCAATTACGACTATGAGTCGCTTTATGCACTTGACCTGGATTTATTCAACCGGCAACTGCAAGCTTTGCTTCGCGGTGAAGAAGTAGAGCTGCCCCGATACAATTTCAATCTTGGCAAAAAAGAATATAAAGGAGATAAATTAAAAATTGAAAATAACACCATCCTGATTCTGGAAGGCATCCATGCCCTGAATCCCGAACTGACCCCTCACATACCAGCCGAACAGAAATTCAAGATTTATGTTTCAGCTTTGACAACCATTTCACTGGATGATCATAACTGGATACCAACAACAGACAACCGACTGCTCCGCCGCATCATCCGAGACTTCAATTACCGGGGGTATTCAGCCAAAGAAACCATTTCCCGCTGGCCCAGCGTGAGAGCAGGTGAAGACAAATGGATATTCCCGTATCAGGAAAATGCCGATGTGATGTTCAATTCAGCCTTACTCTTTGAATTTGCCGTTCTCCGGTTGCATGCAGAACCTATTCTGATGGGGGTACCACGCAATTGTCCGGAATATTGTGAAGCCTACCGACTGCTGAAGTTTATCAAATACTTCACCCCGGTACAAGATAAAGAAATCCCCCCAACGTCTTTATTACGGGAATTTTTAGGAGGAAGCAGTTTTAAATATTAATTTTGCATCCCGAAGTAAAACCTTATTATATAATTGAACATTTCAGACAGCGAATCTGTTTTTAAGAGATTGATATAATTTAACCTAAATATGATTTTTTATAATAACGTACTAGCAAAATCTTTTTTAAAGGGAAAAAAGAATCACTATTTCAGAATCGGATGGTTCTTTTTTACCCGATACAAGTATTTGGAAATTTGGGAAGACATGGAACTTCAAATACATGAAAAGCAATATTGGGAATGTTTCCTTCTAACCATTGCTCCATCTCTTATTCTGTCGCTCTGCTTTTCATGGTGGTGGATGATAATACCATTCATTACTTATGATATTCTTTACCGAGCAGAGAAAATAGTCCGATCCCATTCTATATTTGATTGGGAAGCCCAGAGACATGCCGGTGATGCTCTTTATCTGAGGAAAAGGAAATCATTTGCATGGCTAAAAGCATATGGTAAAAAAGAATTGCCGTCGTCCGCTTGGAACGAATAATAAAAAAAGGCCACAAAGTTCGCACTACAATCTCAGCGAATCACTTTGTGGCCTTTTTTTTATATAGCTATGGATTACATTCTCAAAGCCTCAACTTCTTCCGGTGTTAAAGGTATCTTCTTACCCAGACGGCGAGCACCAGTCTCAGTAATCAGATAATCCTCCTCATTACGAATACCGCCAAAGTTCTTGTATGTTTCCACCACATCATAATTGATAAAATCTGCAAATTTCTTTTCAGCCTTCCACATATCAATCAGTTCCGGAATGAAATAGATTCCCGGCTCTACCGTATGTACAAAACCCGGTTCCAAGGGAATTGCCAAACGTTGCGACTTGCGTCCAAACTGAGTACTCTTAGGTTGTCCGTTATATCCAACCCACAATTCGCCGAAATTTTCCATATCATGCACATCCAGTCCCATCATATGACCCAAGCCATGCGGGTAGAACAAAGCATGAGCTCCTTCACGCACTGCATCTTCCGCATTTCCTTTCATCAAGCCTAGCGACTTCATGCCCTCCACCATTACTTTAGCAGACAAGTCATAAACCTCCATATACGGAATACCCGGACGAAGCGCTTTCACTGATTCCAAATGCATGGCATTTTGAATTTCATAAACGGCACGCTGACGGGAAGTAAATGTTTTATCGGCAGGGAATGTAGACGACATATCTCCAGCATAACCCGATTCAACCTCTGCACCCGCATCAATCAAAAACAAATCACCGGATTTCACTTTATTTCCATGATAGTGATTATGCAGCGTTTGCCCATTGATTGTAGCAATCGTCGCAAAAGACAATTGGCAATTGTTCGATTCGGCTACCCGGTTCATTTCTGCCACCACTTCATACTCATACATTCCCGGACGAAGCACTTTCATTGCAGCAATATGCATGTCAGCAGTTACATTACATGCTTTCTCTATTTCAGCAATTTCCTCTTCCGATTTATAATTGCGCTGTGCTATCACGGCACGGATGAACGGAAGAGACCCTTCCTGACGAGCAGGCGGTATACCCAGCCAGTCCATTAATTTCAGTTTATGTTCAGGACGATAAGGGGGCAAATAATGAATTACCTGACCTTTTTGTACGCACTTATGCAAGTAACTTACGATTTCGGCCGAAGGCATCAGTTCCCTGATTCCTACCCGTTCACACTTCTCTCGCAAAGTGGGCTGTGACCCCATCCACACAATGGCATCAATCGACAGCTCATCACCAAAAATAATCTCCTTATCTTCATCAATATCAATTATAGCCGAAAGTCCGGCACAAGAAAGTCCAAAATAATAGAGGAATGTTGAATCCTGACGATAACGGAAGGTGTTATCTTCATAATTCAACCCACACTCGTCATTTCCTAGAAATAACAAAACTCCGGAGCCTACATTCTGTTTCAACAGGGCCCTGCGCTGCATATACGTTTCCTTGGCAAACATATTGATAGTTTTTTTATAGTTTCGAAGCAAATATACTACAAAGAAATGAGAATGAATGCAGAAGAAAGAAGAAATCGCATCCTCTCAACACTTACAGCAAAAGCAAACTAAAAGCCATCACAGCCATCCCCAGCACAACACCCGCTACTCCATCATGGTGATGCCCGTACTTTTCTGTACCGGGCAACAGTTCATCAAACGAAATATAAACCATAACGCCTGAAACAAAGGCCAGCAGCAATGCATGAATAGTAGGTGTCCAAAACGGCAATAAAAACAAAAAGCCCAGCAATGCCCCTACCGGTTCCGACATACCTGACAGAAAAGAAAGAATAAATGCTTTCCGGCGATTGCCTGTTGCATGGAAAATAGGCATAGAAACCGCAATGCCTTCGGGAATGTTATGAATCGCAATAGCCACGATAATAGGAATCGCTATTTCTGCCCCACTCAACGCTGAAGCAAAAGCAGCAAGCCCTTCCGGGAAATTATGAATACCAATGGCTAATGCCATCATCATCCCCGTTCGTTTCAGTCTGGTAGTATGACAACTATCCGCATCAACATGCATCTCATGAGGATTTTCATCTTCAGGAACCAAACGATCTATCAAGGCAATCAGAAGAATACCCACAAAAAAAGCCAACAGCATATATCCTTCCGCATATCGATCCGAATAAGTATCCCGCAACTGCTCCACCGCTTCCGGCATCAGTTCCATAAATGATACATACAACATCACACCTGCAGAAAATCCCAACGAAGCAGAAAGAAAACGAGTGTTAGTCTGTTTGGCAAAAAAAGCAATCAAGCTACCTATGCCGGTAGAAAGTCCGGCCACCATTGTCAAGACTAAGGCTAAGAGAATATTTGGCTGTTCCATCAATAACAATACAATATAAATAAAGCTAGTTTTTTGTCATCACAAAGATATCTTTTTTTTCGCATCTCTTCTTTCTATTCGTGTTAATATCAGATAACCTACAAACTTTTTGACTGAAAAAGAGTATTTGATAAATATTTCTCATATCTTTGCAAGGTGTTAAGTTAATAAATTGATTAAGGTCGATTTTTGACTATTTCGAGTCGGGAAGTATGGGGGTACTTTCCGACTTTTTTTATTTTTTCCCAATCTCCCGTCAACCAGTTGCACTTAACCGCCCACTCAACACTACCAACAACAAGCTACCTGATTAAAAAAAAGGAGAGCTTCAAATGAAACTCTCCTTCGCTATATCCGATAAGCAAAACTCAAATACAGTCTGCTTATTTCTTTTCTTTTCTTTCAGGTTTCGGTAAAAGCACTTTTCTAGAAAGCTTAAACTTACCAGTCTTCGGATCAATATCAATCAATTTCACTTCGATTTCATCACCTTCCTTAATACCGGCTTCTTCTACCGTTTCCAAACGCTTCCAGTCAATTTCTGAAATATGGAGCAAACCATCCTTACCCGGCAAGAATTCTACGAATGCACCGTAAGGCATTACAGAACGAACTTTACCTTTATAAACTTCTCCAACCTCAGGAACAGCTACGATAGCCTTAATCAGACGCATTGCATCATCAATACTCTTCTTGTTTGTTCCTGAAATTTCAATGCGACCAACACCATCAATTTCCTCGATAGTAATGACAGCACCGGTTTCTTCCTGCATACCCTGAATAATCTTTCCACCCGGGCCGATTACAGCACCGATAAATTCTTTCGGAATAGTCATGGTTTCAATACGAGGTGCATGATCTTTTAAGTCGGCACGCGGTTCAGCTATAGTTTCCGTAATCTTGTTCAAGATATGCATACGGCCTTCCTTAGCCTGATTCAAAGCACGTTCCAAAATATCATATGACAAACCGTCTACCTTGATATCCATCTGAGTAGCTGTGATACCATCTTTTGTACCCGTTACCTTAAAGTCCATATCACCCAAGTGGTCTTCATCCCCCAAGATATCAGACAACACTGCATATTTTTCCTCGCCCGGATTCTTAATCAATCCCATAGCAATACCAGATACCGGTTTCTTAATCTTCACACCTGCATCCATCAATGCCAATGTACCTGCACATACTGTAGCCATAGAAGAAGAACCGTTTGATTCCAAAATATCAGAAACAACGCGTACTACATACGGGTAGTCAGCTGGAATCTGACCCTTCAACGCACGCCATGCCAAGTGACCGTGACCAATTTCACGACGGCCAACACCACGCTGAGCCTTAGCTTCACCAGTAGAGAACGGAGGGAAGTTATAGTGCAACAAGAAGCGCTCCTTACCTTGGTTCAACACATCATCCACAATCTTTTCATCAAGTTTAGTACCCAATGTAACAGATGTCAACGACTGAGTTTCACCACGAGTAAAGATAGAAGAACCGTGAGGACCGGGCAAATAACCTACTTCACACCAGATTGGGCGAATTTCTGTAGTCTGACGGCCATCCAAACGCTTACCTTCATCCAAGATACAACGGCGCATGGCTTCTTTTTCCACATCGTGATAGTAACGGTCAATCAACGGAGCCTTTTCTTCCAACTCTTCTTCAGAGAATTGAGCCTTGAACTCTTCGCAGATTGCATCGAAAGCATCTTGACGTTCATGTTTATTTCTGTTTCCAGAGGCAGCAATGGCATATGCCTTGTCATAACAAGCATCGTGTACAGCCTTGCGAAGATCTTCATCGTTCACTTCGTGGCAATATTCACGTTTTACAGTCTTGCCTACTTCTTCTGTCAATTCCATCTGAGCTTTACAGTGAACCTTGATAGCTTCGTGAGCGGCCTTCATTGCTTCAAGCAAGTCTGCTTCAGAAACTTCATCCATTTCACCTTCCACCATCATGATATTTTCATAAGTAGCAGCCACCATCAAGTCCATATCCGCTCTTTCCAATTGTTCGAAAGTCGGGTTAATCACGAACTGACCATCGATACGCGCTACACGAACTTCTGAAATAGGTCCGTTGAAAGGAATATCCGATACAGAAAGAGCTGCAGAAGCGGCAAGTCCAGCCAATGCATCAGGCATATCCACACCGTCAGCAGAGAACAAGATAATATTTACATATACCTCAGCGTGAAAATTGTCGGGGAATAAAGGACGGAGAGCACGGTCAACAAGACGGCAAGTCAGGATTTCATAATCTGAAGCTCTACCTTCTCTTTTGGTGAAACCACCAGGGAAACGGCCAAATGCCGCAAATTTTTCTTTGTACTCCACCTGCAAGGGCATGAAATCTGTTCCGGGAACTGCATCTTTAGCGGCACAAACAGTAGCCAGCAACATGGTGTTTCCCATGCGCAACATAACAGAACCATCTGCCTGTTTTGCCAACTTTCCCGTCTCGAGCGTAATGGTTCTTCCATCAGGTAGCTCGATTGTCTTAACAATTGGGTTAATCATAAAAATTGTTTTATCTATACTTTTCTTTCAAAATTCCTGCAAAGATATACATTTATCATTATAATAAGGTGTAAATGAGCCAAAAAGTGCACAAGGAAACGTTTTTTTTCAAAAATAGGCCGAAGAAGGCTACAAAATGCTTTGACTAATCTTGAAAAGACGTATATTTGCAGTTCGTTAATAAGACACACGATATGAAAAAGGTTACTTTTGCAGCACTTGCTGCTCTCACTATTACAGCTTGCAGCTCCGGTCCTAAGTTTCAGGTAAATGGAGATATATCAGGAGCCGAAGGCAAGATGCTTTATCTTGAATCTTCTGCTTTGGAAGGGATTGTCCCCCTTGATTCAGTAAAGTTGAAAGGAAACGGCACATTCAGTTTCAGCCAAGCCCGCCCCGAATCTCCCGAGTTCTATCGTCTACGCATTGAAGACAAGGTGATAAACTTCTCTGTTGATTCAATAGAATCTATTCAAATCAAGGCACCGTATACCGATTTTTCTACGGCTTATACGGTAGAAGGTTCGGAGAACAGCAAAAAGATAAAAGAACTGACAATAAAACAGATACAACTCCAAAAAGACGTCGACAATTTATTAGAAGCTGTACGGAACAATAAAATTACCCATGACACGTTTGACAGCAATTTGAACCGTCAGCTCACAGCCTACAAGGAAGACGTGAAGAAGAATTATATCTTTGCTGCTCCCAATACTGCTGCAGCTTATTTTGCTTTGTTCCAAAAGCTCAACAATTACCTTATTTTTGACCCGCTGAACAACAAAGAAGATATAAAATGCTTCGCTGCGGTAGCCACCAGCCTGAACAATATGTTCCCACATGCTGTACGCTCAAAAAACTTATACAATATCGTAATCAAGGGAATGAAAAATACGCGTCAGCCACAGGCTAAAGCAGCAGACATTCCACAAGAAAAGATTGTTGAGACCGGCATTATTGATATAGCCCTCCGCGACATCAAAGGCAACGTACGCAAACTGACAGATTTAAAAGGAAAAGTCGTATTACTGGATTTTTCCGTTTTCCAGTCACCGGGCGGTTCAGCTCACAATCTGATGCTACGTGAACTTTACAACACCTATGCTTCCAAAGGCCTGGAAATCTACCAAGTATCCTTGGATGCAGACGAGCATTACTGGAAAACGTCTGCAAGCAATCTCCCGTGGATCTGCGTACGTGACGGAAATGGCGTGTATTCAACCAATGTAGCTGTATATAATGTTCGGCAAGTACCTTCCGTATTCTTAATCAACCGCGACAATGAACTGAAGCTCCGCGGGGAAGATATCAAGAGCCTCGAAGCCGCTGTCAAGTCATTACTGTAGCCTGTTAGGATTTGGCATATTTCATTTAAATATGTTACACAGCAGAGTATTGGACTTGACACGTATCGTTTAAAAAGCTATCTTTGCAAACAAATAATGAAAGAAGAGGGTTCCAACATGCACATGTTGGAATTCTTTTTTGTTTATATGACCATTAAAAAATATTTATAGGAGGAAAACATCATGGCTTATATGTCAGAAGACGGTTACAAAAAATTAATGGCGGAACTGAAAGAACTGGAAACAGTGGAACGCCCTAAAATTTCGGCAGCGATTGCTGAAGCCAGAGACAAAGGAGATTTATCAGAAAATGCAGAATATGATGCAGCCAAAGAAGCACAAGGTTTGTTGGAAATGCGTATCAACAAGCTGAAAGCTACTATTGCAGATGCAAAGATCATCGATGAATCCAAACTGAAGACAGACTCTGTACAGATTTTAAATAAAGTGGAACTGAAGAACGTAAAAAACGGCATGAAGATGACCTATACCATCGTTTCTGAAAGTGAAGCAAATTTAAAAGAAGGCAAAATCTCAGTCAACACTCCGATTGCTCAAGGTTTATTGGGTAAGAAAGTCGGTGATGTTGCTGAAATCAAAGTTCCCCAAGGTAAAATTTCATTGGAAGTAGTAAACATATCCATTTAATATCAAGGCAAGTCTTCGTGCAAGGCTTGCCTTCTTTTATCTATAAGCACTATGGCAACTATATTCAGTAGAATCATTGCAGGTGAAATACCCTGCTACAAAGTGGCAGAAAATGACAAGTTTTTTGCTTTTCTTGATATCAATCCCTTGGTAAAAGGACATACATTGGTAGTACCCAAACAAGAAGTAGATTACATATTCGACTTGAGTGACGAAGACCTAGCCGCCATGCATGTATTTGCCAAAAAAGTGGCCAATGCCATTCAAAAGGCATTTCCCTGCCAAAAAGTAGGAGAAGCAGTTATCGGATTGGAAGTTCCTCATGCTCATATTCATTTAATTCCTATACAGAAGGAGTCGGATATGTTATTCTCCAACCCCAAACTAAAGCTCACGGATGAAGAATTCAAATCCATAGCACAAGCAATTAGCACCTCCCTATAAGACATGATAACAACATAAGCAAGAGCGTTCTTTTTCAGAACGCTCTTTTTTTATTCCTGCATTTAAGAAAGACCAAATTATGTAAAAGGAAAAACTTTTCAAAACAATCGGTTGTTGTGGTGCAAATTGGATGGGGAAACACCTCATCTGCCTAAACCTTAAAAACAAAGAAAAATGGAAGATTTAAAATTCAGAAAAGGTGACGCAAAAACCGATGTTTTCGGTTCCGACCGAATGTTACAACCCGCTCCCGTAGAAAAAATCCCGGATGGTCCCACCACTCCGGAAGTAGCTTACCAAATGGTGAAAGACGAAACATTTGCCCAAACGCAGCCCCGACTGAACCTTGCAACGTTTGTAACAACCTATATGGATGATTATGCAACCAAATTGATGAACGAAGCTATCAACATCAACTATATTGATGAAACAGAATATCCCCGTATCGCAGTCATCAACGGAAAATGTATTAATATCGTAGCCAATCTGTGGCATTCACCCGAAAAGAGTACTTGGAAAACGGGGGCACTCGCCATCGGTTCGTCAGAAGCTTGCATGTTGGGCGGTGTGGCAGCCTGGCTGCGTTGGCGCAAAAAAAGACAAGAACAGGGCAAGCCATATGACAAACCGAACTTTGTCATCTCTACCGGTTTTCAAGTAGTATGGGAGAAATTCGCCCAGCTATGGCAAATCGAAATGCGACAAGTACCCCTGACGCTAGATAAAACCACCCTCGACCCCGAAGAGGCATTGAAGATGTGTGATGAAAACACCATTTGCATTGTTCCTATCCAAGGTGTTACATGGACCGGACTAAACGATGATGTAGAAGCTTTGGACAAAGCATTGGATGCGTTCAACAGCAGAACCGGTTACGACATTCCGATCCACGTTGATGCAGCAACTGGCGGTTTTATCCTGCCGTTCTTGTATCCAGAAAAGAAATGGGATTTCCGGTTGAAATGGGTACTTTCCATCAGTGTATCCGGACATAAATACGGCTTAGTATATCCGGGACTGGGTTGGGTCTGCTGGAAAGGGAAAGAGTATTTACCCGAAGAAATGTCTTTCAGTGTCAATTACCTAGGCGCCAACATTACGCAAGTAGGCCTGAATTTTTCCCGACCTGCTGCACAGATTTTGGGACAATACTATCAGTTTATCCGCTTGGGATTCCAAGGATACAAAGAAGTGCAATACAACTCGATGCAAATAGCCAAATATATCCACGATGAAATAGGGAAAATGGCTCCATTTATCAATTATTCGAAAGAAGTTGTCAATCCCTTATTCGTGTGGTATCTGAAACCTGAATATGCCGATGCCGCCAAATGGACTCTGTTCGACCTGCAAGACAAGCTGTCGCAACATGGCTGGATGGTTCCCGCCTACACATTACCTGCCCATTTGGACAGCTACACTGTCATGCGTGTTGTCATCCGACAAGGATTCAGCCGAGATATGGCCGACATGCTGTTGGGCGACATCAGAAACGCCATCGCCGAACTGGAAAAATTGGAATACCCCACTCCTACCCGTATCGCCCAAGACAAGCATTTACCTGTAGAAGCAAAAATATTCAATCACGGCGGACATCGCCATCATACCGAAACTAAATAAAAATCTATGGAGAAAAGAGTTACACTTGCAGAAGTAAAAGAGGTGGTTCACGAAGCATACAGCCACTTCAAAGACAATAAAGAAGGGAAAAATGCCGATTATATCCCTTACCTCGCCGGTGTTAATAAAGATCTCTTTGGAATCAGTGTCTGCCTGCTTGACGGGCAGACCATCCATATCGGAGACACTGAATACCGTTTCGGGATTGAATCCGTATCCAAAGTACATACAGCCATTTTGGCTCTACGTCAATACGGTGCTCAAGAAATACTGGAAAAAATCGGAGCAGATGCTACCGGACTTCCCTTCAACTCTATCATCGCTATCCTACTTGAAAACGATCATCCGTCCACTCCATTGGTCAATGCCGGAGCCATTTCGGCCTGCAGCATGATAAAGCCTATTGGCTGTCCTTACAAAAAATGGGAAGCTATCATGGATAATATGACAGAATTAAGTGGAAGTTCTCCCCAATTAATCGAAGAACTCTATCAGTCGGAAGCAGAGACCAATTTCAACAACCGGTCTATAGCTTGGCTTCTGAAAAATTACGGACGCATTTACGATGATCCGGAGATGTCGCTAGACTTATATACCCGGCAATGTTCATTAGGAATAACCACGCAGCAACTTTCCATCGCAGCTGGAACCATAGCCAACGGCGGTCTTAATCCGGTGACACAGAAGAAAGTATTCGAATCCAACCTTGCCCCCCACATCATTGCCATGATTGCTGCAGTGGGCTTCTACGAACACACCGGCGACTGGATGTACACCGCAGGAATACCAGCTAAAACAGGAGTGGGAGGCGGCATTATGGGCATACTTCCCGGACAGTTCGGTATTGCAGCATTTGCCCCTCCGCTCGATGAATCAGGCAACTCTGTCAAAGCACAGTTAGCTATCCGATACATCATGGAGAAACTGAAGTTGAATATATTCTGCCCTGGATGCCGCATGTAACGAACATCCCTATTCATTATTTATTAAAAACCTTAGCTTATGACAAATATAAAAAAAACGGTCAAATTAGGAGTGTTTACCCTGGCCATCATGAATGTGACGGCAGTCGTATCATTACGCGGACTGCCAGCCGAAGCGGTCTACGGATTAAGTTCAGCCTTCTATTATCTTTTCGCTGCTATCGTATTTCTGATACCGACCTCGCTTGTAGCAGCTGAACTGGCCGCCATGTTTCAAGACAAACAAGGCGGAGTGTTCCGGTGGGTTGGAGAAGCGTACGGCAAACGGCTGGGATTTCTGGCTATTTGGGTGCAGTGGATTGAAAGTACCATCTGGTATCCCACAGTCTTGACGTTTGGTGCTGTATCCATTGCATTTATCGGAATGAATGATGCTCATGACATCCTATTGTCAAACAACAAGTATTATACACTTGCCGTTGTGTTAATCATCTACTGGCTAGCTACCTACATTTCTCTGAAAGGAATGGGATGGGTAGGAAAAGTGGCCAAAGTCGGTGGCATGGTCGGCACTATTATTCCTGCTGCATTACTGATTATATTGGCTATAGCTTATCTGGCAACAGGCGGACAATCGAATATGAACTTCGACGAAAGCTTCTTCCCCGATCTTACCAACTTTGACAACGTGGTGCTCGCGGCAAGTATATTCTTGTTTTATGCAGGAATGGAAATGGGAGGTATTCATGTGAAAGATGTAGAGAATCCGTCAAAAAACTATCCAAAAGCAGTGTTTATCGGTGCACTCATCACAGTAGTCACCTTTGTATTGGGCACCTTTGCCCTAGGTATCATCATTCCGGCCAAAGACATCAATCTGACACAAAGCCTGCTGGTAGGATTTGATAATTATTTCAAATATATACATGCCTCATGGCTCTCTCCCATTATTGCCATCGCTTTGGCTTTTGGTGTACTGGCAGGTGTACTGACTTGGGTAGCGGGCCCTTCCAAAGGTATCTTTGCCGTTGGTAAAGCCGGCTATTTACCTCCCTTCTTCCAGAAAACCAACAAACAGGGAGTACAGAAAAACATTCTGCTGATACAGGGTATGGCTGTCACCGTATTGAGTCTCCTGTTTGTCATCATGCCCTCCGTACAGAGCTTTTATCAGATTCTGTCGCAACTGACTGTAATCCTTTACTTGATTATGTACTTACTGATGTTTTCGGGTGCTATCGCACTGCGGTATAAAATGAAAAAGCAGAATCGTCCCTTCCGCATCGGCAAATCGGGCAACTGCTTGATGTGGATCGTAGGCGGATTAGGCTTCTGCGGCTCTCTCCTCGCCTTTATTCTCAGTTTCATTCCACCCAGTCAAATTGCTACAGGCAGCCATGCGGTATGGTTCTCAGTACTGATTATCGGCACCATCCTTGTTGTTCTGGCTCCGTTTGTAATTTATGCTTCCAAAAAGCCATCATGGGTAGACCCAAAATCTAATTTCGAGCCTTTCCATTGGGAAACGCAGACGCATGCCCAAGCAAACGAAAAAAGCATAAGCAGCAATCAATATTCCAAAGAAACCAATTCATAAAGAAAAAACGAAACGCTCTTCGTGACAAAATCCTGCTTCATTTCTCATCATTGAAGCAGGATTTTTCATATTTACACCTAAAATTGCACATTTCTATAAATATTTTCTCAGAATTCATTGTGTATTTAAAAATTATACTTACCTTTGCAACCGCAAACAAGAGAGGTGCCATAGCTCAGTTGGTAGAGCAAAGGACTGAAAATCCTTGTGTCCCCGGTTCGATTCCTGGTGGCACCACTTTTAGCAATCGGAATGTAGCGCAGTTGGTAGCGCACTACGTTCGGGACGTAGGGGTCGGGCGTTCGAGTCGCCTCATTCCGACTGAAAGCGAGAAACAATGAAATTTGTTTCTCGCTTTTGTTTTTATTCCTTCTCTAAGAAACAGGTAGCCCCAAGAGAATATAGACCTTACAACTCACCAAATTTCAATCAACAACAGGCCCGTTACAATAGCAACCATTGTTGAAACCAACCCCGGCACCATAAATGAATGATTCAACACATACTTGCCGATACGTGTAGTCCCCGTACGGTCGAAACTGATAGCAGCTACAACAGTAAGATAATTAGGAATGAAGAAATAGCCGTTAACAGCAGGAAACAAAGCAATCAACATCCATGGTGAAAGTCCCAATGCAACTCCTAAAGGCATCAAAGCGCGCACGGTAGCTACCTGACTATAAAGCAATACAGACATAACAAAAAGTGCCACTCCAAACAACCAAGGCATATCCTGCACCAGCCCTTCTATCGAATGAGTGAGCTGAGACAGATTCCCTGCAAAAAAGTATCACCCATCCATGCTATGCCAAAGATAGCAATGACAGCTTGCATGCCTGCTGAAAACACTGATCCTTGTGCGGCTCTGATTCCATCCGTCCGAGTCACCAACAAAATTAAAGCAGCTGCTGAGAGCATTAAAATCTCAATGATGACAGACATCCCCAAATACACCTGCTCATCACCTACCATAAAAGAAGGACGGCAACCCGGAAATGAACCAAAGAAAACAATTAAGCCGATAGCAAACAAGAAAATCAGTACAGACAGCCGAGCAGATTGCACATGGTGTACCAACATCTCCTTTTGCTTAAGGTCACTGAACACTCCTTACAACACGCGCTTCTTGTACTCAGGATCATCCTCCAGTTCCACACCGATATGCATTGAGACCAAAGCAGCGATAAGTATTCCAAGCAAAGTGGCAGGCACTGTAATTTTCAATATATCAAACAATGTTATGTCAAAGCCTGCCAATAGCGCCAACATAGCAACCGTAGCAGCAGAAATAAGGCTGGCAGTAATAGCCTGCTGTGAAGCAATCACAGCAATAACCAACGGCCGCTCCGGACGTATTTTCGTCTCCGTAGCCACTTCGGCAATAACCGGCAAGACTGAATAAGCAACATGGCCTGTACCGGCCAAAAAAGTGAAAAAATAGGTAACAAAAGGACTCAATAAGGTGACATGCGGCCGCTGATATCACCGCTGCTATCATCAGCATCACATCGATAGGCGGAGACGTTGGCTGCAAACCAAACACAAACGTAAGCACGGCTAATCCTGTGCCTCCCATGACTCCCAAGCCGATACCGCCAAGACGAGCTCCAACGACAATGGCTGTTAATACAAAAATGAATTGTAGAACCATAGCACCTATATTATAATAGGTACAAATATAAAAGATTGCAGAGAAAAATCCAACGAACTACCTAGTAAAGAAGAAGGTAAATCAAACTCCATCACAAGGGCTGAAGGCAAATGCCATAATCAGCAAAAAGCTGTCAGTACAGCTATATCGGTGCCCTACAAACATGCTGCAACATCTGCCTCAAGAAGAAAACGCCTTACTGCTTCGTTTTTACTTTTTGAAGGATCCTTGGAAAAAGAAAAAAGAAAAGCAGCGTGCAGCAAATAGCCGCGGTTGCATCGGATATAGCTTCAGCTGCAAATACCCCCGTTACCCCCATGTATCGATGCAAAAGCAACGCCAAAGGTATGAGGAGAAATATCTTGCGCAAGAATGCGATGAAGATAGAAATTTTCGCCTGTCCTAAAGCAACGAACATGTTTTGGCAAGCACGCTGCAAACCGAAAATGCTCATACCGGCAAGAAATAGCGGCATACACTGCTCCACTACTTCAACCAGACGGGTATCATCTGTAAAAAGCCGGGCTGTAGCAGCAGGTAACAAAATCATAGCCAGTATGAGAAGGAAGTTAAAAGAAAACATAAAGGTGAGTGCTATCTTGAAACAAGACTTAACGCGATTCATATTACCATGACCATAATTATAACTGACAATAGGAACAAAGCCCTGAGCAAAACCCACCAAAGGTGTACTCACTAATAAGTTGGCACTTTGCATCACAGCCAATGCACTGACATAAATATCACCGTAAAGACTCAATGTGCCATTCAACACAAATCCGACAAGACTTTCCGTACTTGTCATCACAAAAGGAGAAAGTCCCAAACCAATGATGGACATCACAATTGGCTTACGAAACCTCAAAGAAGCCTTTTTCAGCCGCAAAGATGCCTTGTCTGACAACAGGAAACGCAAGATCCAAAGCGAACTACAGCACACAGAAATAACAGTAGCCCAAGCTGCACCTCTGACCCCTAAATCAAAAACAAAAATAAAAAGAGGGTCAAGCAGGATATTGATAATTCCCCCTATAACGACTGACCACATGGCGATAGCAGGACGCCCTTGCACATTTATATAAGAGTTAAGACCTGTAGATATCAAAACAAAGAAAGTGCCGTAGAGATAAACTTGAAGATAATCCTCCGCAAACGGAAGAGTTGCATCCGATGCTCCGGCAAAAGATAAAATAGGACGCATGAAAACAGAAGTGACAAGAATAATCACAGCTCCGAACACCATCAGCAAAGAAAACCCGTTCCCCAATATCTGCTCAGCCCGATGCCGATTTCCCTGGCCCAGTGCAATAGATGCCAATGGAGCTCCCCCTGCACCGACAATAGCAGAAAAAGCGGAAACGAGAATGACAATAGCAGTGGTAACACCAACGCCAGCCAAAGCCTGAGTGCCGATATAAGGAATGTGACCTATGTACATACGGTCTACGATATTGTAGAGTAAATTGACCACCTGAGCAGCAACAGCCGGAAAAGCCATATTGACCACCAACGGCAACATACGCTCACTTGACAATCGGTTCTCATATTTGTTATCCATATTATAAAATATTTTTAAGTGAATGATAGAATATCACACGGCTATTCAACCCCATTTAGCCCCCATGTTTCACCTTCATCACCACTCTGCTGACCTTCAACTGAATACATTGAAACGCAGCACAGAGCTGGGAGAGGCTTCGCACCGGAGTATTTCCTCCGGCAGAGCCGGAAAACGCATGCAGCGGAGCATTCCCCGAGACATGCGGATACAAAAAAAGAAAGCCTCCGACTCATTGCTGAATCGGAGGCTTTTC
>Faulkner_p2__coassemble_1304_pt1 | contig 81866 bp, 69 predicted proteins | sample Faulkner_p2__metabat2_high_PE_017 | metagenome-assembled genome bin Faulkner_p2 | reverse complement strand
TCGAGCGTTGGCCGGGTGGTATGTTGACTAACTTCCCGACTATCCGTAAGGCTGTGAAGAAAATGGCTACTATCGATAAGTTGACTAACGATGGTACTTATTCAAATCTTTCTAAGAGAGAAATTCTTCAGATTTCTCGTCAACGTGCAAAATTGGACAAGACTTTGGGCTCTATCGCTGACCTGACTCGTCTGCCGTCTGCTTTGTTCGTTATCGACGTAATGAAAGAAAATATCGCAGTTCGCGAAGCTAACCGTTTGGGTATTCCTGTGTTCGGTATCGTTGATACTAACTCAGATCCTTCAAACATTGACTTCGTAATCCCTGCAAACGATGACGCTACTAAGTCAGTAGAAGTTATCTTGGATGCTTGCTGCGCTGCTATGATCGAAGGCTTGGAAGAAAGAAAAGCTGAAAAAATCGACATGGAAGCTGCTGGTGAAGCTCCTGCTAACAAGGGAAAGAAAAAATCAGCTAAGGCTAGACTTGATAAATCCGATGAGGAAGCTATCAATGCATCCAAAGCTGCTGCTTTCTTGAAAGAAGACGAAGAGGCTTAATATAATAGTGTGCCAATTTGCTAATGTACAAGTGTTACTTTTCCTTTGGGAAACGGACATTCGCTTGTATCTCGATTGGCAGATTGGCACATCTGTTTTATAAGAAATATAGTATTCATTTAAATAAAGGAAATTAGTATGGCTGTAAGTATGGCTGATATTACCAAGCTGCGCAAAATGACCGGAGCTGGTATGATGGATTGCAAAAATGCGTTGACTGAAGCTGAAGGCGATTTCGACAAGGCAATGGAAATTATCCGTAAAAAAGGACAGGCTGTTGCTGCTAAGCGTTCTGAACGTGAAGCTGCCGAAGGTTGCGTTTTGGCAAAGACTACTGGCAATCGTGCCTATATCATCGCTTTGAAGTGCGAAACTGACTTCGTTGCTCAAAATGCAGACTTTGTTAAGTTGACTCAGGATATTCTGGATCTTGCTGTTGCTAACGATTGCAAAACACTGGACGAAGTAAAGGCATTGCCGATGGGCAATGGTACTGTTCAGGATGCTGTTACTGACCGTAGCGGTATCACTGGCGAAAAAATGGAGTTGGACGGCTATTTGACTGTTGAAGGTGAATGTACAGCTGTTTACAACCACATGAACAGAAACGGTTTGTGTACTATCGTTGCTTTCAACAAGGCTGTTGACGAACAGTTGGCTAAGCAGGTAGCTATGCAGATTGCTGCTATGAACCCGATTGCTATCGACGAAGATGGTGTTTCTGAAGAAATCAAGCAGAAGGAAATCGAAGTGGCTATCGAAAAGACAAAAGTTGAACAAGTGCAGAAGGCTGTTGAAGCTGCTTTGAAGAAAGCTAACATCAACCCGGCTCACGTGGACAGCGAAGATCACATGGAAAGCAACATGGCTAAGGGATGGATCACTGCTGAGGATGTAGCTAAAGCAAAAGAAATCATTGCTTCTGTATCTGCAGAAAAAGCTGCTCACTTGCCTGAACAAATGATTCAGAACATCGCTAAGGGTCGTCTGGGCAAATTCTTGAAGGAAGTTTGTCTGTTGAACCAAGAAGATATCATGGATGGTAAGAAGACTGTAAGAGAAGTATTGGCTGCAGCTGATGCTGAACTGAAAGTTGTTGACTTCAAGCGTTTCACTTTGAAAGCTGAATAATCTTATCAGATCAACTGATAATAAAATACCCCTGCTACACTTGGTGTGGCAGGGGCTTTTTGTTTATCCTCCTACGCCTTTGGTCTGGCTGTATCCCTCTTTGACGAGGAGCTCAATGATTTTGGCTTTGAAATCACCTTGGATAATGATTTCACCTTCTTTGGCTGAGCCTCCCACACCGCATTTGCTTTTCAGCAGGCGGCCCAGTTCTTTCAGATCATCGTCTGTTCCGATGAATCCGGTGATGAGTGTCACTACTTTTCCACCTCTGTTCTTGCGGTCGAGCATTACGCGGAGCTTTTGTTTAGCTTTGTCCAAAGTGGCTATTTCTTCCTCTTCTTCTGTGTCATAGTGAAAGTCGGGATTAGTAGAATACACTACATTCAGCCGGTCTTTCCAGTCATTTTTCTTCATGTTTGATCATTTTTTCTGTTCAAAAATACCAAACTTATATCAACATGCCAAATGTAACTTCCTTTTCTCCGTTTTGTTTAATCTCTATTAAGGTTTTGCCCGATAGCGTTGTCAGTACCAAAAAATAATGTACTTTTGCAAAATACCAATTTTAGTAAAGAAGTATGAGCACTTATATACGAAAAGAGGCGGATAAAGTGCCGGAGCCTACCTTGCGCAGACTTCCCTGGTATCTGTCTAACATCAAGCTGATGAAAGAAAATGGAGAGCAGTTTGTCTCTTCTACCCAAATCTCGAAAGAAACGAATATTGATGCTTCGCAGATTGCGAAAGATTTGTCTTACGTTAATATCTCCGGGCGTACGAGAGTGGGGTACGACATAGATGCATTGATTGAAGTGCTGGAGAGTTTTCTGGGCTTTACAAATATGCATAAGGCTTTTTTGTTTGGTGTTGGTAGTTTGGGAGCTGCTCTGCTGCAGGATTCGGGTTTGCGTCATTTCGGTTTGGAGATTGTAGCTGCTTTTGACATTAATCCTGCGTTGGTTGGGAAGGATTTAAACGGAATTCCTATTTTCCATTCCGATGACTTTGAAGCTAAAATGAATGAATTTCCGGTGAATATTGGTGTGCTGACAGTACCGATTAATATCGCTCAGGATATAACGAATAAAATGGTAGATGGGGGGATTAAGGCGGTGTGGAACTTTACCCCGTTCCGCATCCGGGTGCCCGAACATATCGTGGTGCAGAACACGTCTCTTTATGCTCATCTGGCTGTGATGTTTAACCGATTGAATTTTAACGAAAGATAGATGAAGATTATAGCAGTAGGAATGAATTATGCTCTCCACAATGAGGAGTTGGGGCAGGCAAAAACAGCTTCAGAACCGGTGATTTTCATGAAACCGGATTCGGCCATATTGAAAGACGGAAAGCCGTTTTTCATTCCCGATTTTTCTAACGAAATACATTATGAAACGGAGTTGGTGGTTCGTATCAACCGTTTGGGAAAGAATATCGCTCCCCGTTTTGCGCATCGTTATTATGATGCAGTGACGGTGGGCATTGATTTTACGGCCCGTGACTTGCAACGTAAGTTTCGAGAGGAGGGCCATCCCTGGGAACTGTGTAAGGGATTCGACTCATCGGCTGCCATAGGGGCCTTTGTACCGGTAGACCGCTTCAAGGATATTCAGCAACTGAACTTCAGTCTTCAGATTGACGGCAAGGAAGTGCAGGCAGGATGCACGGCTGATATGTTGTTCAAGGTTGATGATATCATTGCTTATGTGAGTCAGTTTGTGACTTTGAAAATCGGAGATTTGTTGTTTACAGGTACGCCTGCCGGGGTAGGACCGGTGCATATCGGTCAGCATCTGCAAGGGTATCTGGAGGGTGAAAAACTGCTGGATTTTCATATCCGCTGATTGTTGTCTGTATTATTCATTACTTTAGAAAGTACACGTTTATGAAGATAAGGGTAGGTTTTGGCTTCGATGTGCATCAGTTGGTCGAAGGCCGTGATTTATGGTTGGGAGGTATCCGTCTGGAACATACGAAAGGTTTGCTGGGACATTCGGATGCTGATGTGCTTATTCATGCCATTTGTGATGCACTTCTGGGTGCAGCCAACATGCGTGATATCGGATATCATTTCCCGGATACAGCCGGTGAGTTTAAGAATATCGACAGCAAGATCTTGCTGAAGAAAACCGTGGAACTGATTGCTACTAAGGGGTTCAAAGTAGGTAATATCGATGCGACCATCTGTGCCGAAAGGCCCAAACTTAAAATGCACATTCCGCTGATGCAGGAAACCCTGGCTGCAGTGATGGGAGTGGATGAAGACGAGGTGTCCATTAAAGCCACAACCACCGAAAAACTGGGATTTACCGGCCGTGAAGAAGGCATATCTGCCTATGCCACGGTGCTTATAGAGAAAGAATAGCCGTAGCGGCGCACTCCGTTTCTCAGCCGCCGGTAGGAAACTGGGTCAGTTTGACGTGGCTGAGACGGGTGTATTTGGAGCCGTAGCTTTCGAATAGGCGTGCAATTCTGGCCGAGAGAACGTAAACGATTTCTCCCGGTCGGTAGGCATGCTCGAAGGCAGACAGTGTGTTGGAAAGGGCACTCGCATTTTTGGACGGCACACTGATGATTACCAGATTTCCTTGGGTGTCAACGAGTGTGAGTATCTGCTTCACATAAAATTGAGGCGTGTTTCCGTTGACCCGTGTTTTGTACGGGTCGTCTTCCAGCCGTACTCTTATAATTTTGAATTGTTGGTTCGTTATTTTATCTCCTTCCTCTCCCAGGTAATTGCTTGCATTTGATTTTTGTCTGACTTTTCTTTGCATCATATCGAGATACACCGAATGATATATCTGGGCTATGAGCACAAAACGCTCCTGTTTGGGAATTCTGGGCGTGAATTTGTAGGCTATCCAGCTGAGATAGGACGGGTCTATGTCCAGTATCTCGTGCAGAAAATGTCCGCGGTACTTACCGAAGAATACCAAATCATCTCCGTTGCTCTGCATTCTTTTTTCGTTGTATTCCACCAACACAATGCAGCGCGGCGAATAGTAGAGCAGGGTGCTTGCTATGCGCAACGATTCGTTGACATCGGTCGACAGATCTCGCAGGTAGAGAAAAGACTGTCTTTCGGGTAGCGGTGAGTAAATCCACAACGTGTAGTTAGGCTTACCCGGTCGGGGAAGTACAACCAAGTAAACCCCTGCATCTTTAAAAGACGCTCTGCCTCGGTTGTATTCATTCAGTTTGGCATACAATAAGGCTTGCTGATTTTCGGGAATACCCGGTAGTCTGGGGTTAGCCATAATTGTTCTTGCTTTAGGTGATTATCCAAATATAGTTCATAGGAAAGAAAAAAGCAACTTTTTGAGTCTGAAAAGTCTTTATTTACACGAAAAAGCATAAAAATGGTTGTTTTGCTTATGATTTTTCTTCGTTCAGCAAGGAGAACTTGCGTTTTTTTCTTTGCCATTCTCTTTGATGGCAATGGGTGTTAAACAGCAAAATTGGAAAAGAAGCGAAGAGATAAATAAAAGCGGGATTTTCAGAAAGATGCGCTAATAAATTTATTTTTTCCGAAGATTCTTGTACATTTGTAACCAATCAATTTGGCAGAAATATAGATGAAAGAACGGAATAAACGTGTTTTAGTGGGCATGAGTGGCGGTATCGACAGTACGGCTACGTGTCTGATGCTTCAGGAAAAAGGGTATGAAATCGTAGGGGTAACCATGCGTGTATGGGGGGATGAACCTCAAGATGCGAAAGAACTTGCTGCACGGATGGGTATTGAGCATTATGTGGCTGATGAACGCATCCCTTTTAAGGAAACCATTGTGCAAAATTTCATTGATGAGTATAAGCAAGGGCGTACGCCGAATCCGTGTGTCATGTGTAATCCGCTGTTTAAGTTTCGTATTTTATCCGAATGGGCCGACCGCTTGGATTGTGCTTGGATTGCTACGGGACATTACACTCGTCTGGAGGAGAAAGACGGCCGGATTTACATTGTAGCAGGCGATGATGACAAAAAAGACCAGTCTTACTTTTTGTGGAGAGTAGGCCAGGAGGTATTGAAGCGTTGCATTTTCCCCTTAGGTGATTATACCAAAGTGCAGGTCCGTGCTTATCTGGCAGAGAAAGGATACGAGGCAAAGTCGAAAGAAGGAGAAAGCATGGAAGTGTGTTTCATCCAAGGTGACTATCGTGATTTTCTCCGTGAACAGTGTCCTCAGTTGGACAGTGAAATAGGTCCCGGCTGGTTTGTTAATTCAGAGGGTGTTAAGCTGGGTCAGCATAAGGGGGCTCCTTATTATACCATTGGCCAGCGTAAAGGACTTGAAATAGCATTGGGCAAGCCGGCTTATGTGTTGAAAATCAATCCGCAAAAGAATACGGTGATGCTGGGGGATGCCGAGCAGTTGAAGACCGAATACATGCTGGTAGAGCAAGACTTGCTGGTAGATGAGCAGGCATTGTTGAAGTGTGAGCATCTCACGGTGAGAATCCGTTATCGGAGCCGGCCGTTGCCTTGTAAGGTGAAACGTTTGGATGACGGCCGTCTGCTTGTACGTTTTCTGGAAGCGGCTTCCGCCATTGCTCCCGGACAGTCGGCTGTATTTTATGAGGGCAAACGTGTGTTGGGAGGAGGATTCATTGCTTCACAGCGGGGAATCGGTCTGGTGATTGTGGAAAATGAGGGATTCTGATTGAAAAAAACAATAAGATGAAAAAATACGTATTGGTGTTATTGACATGGATGATTGGATGGGGAACAGATGTTCACGCTGTATCATCCGATACATATAAATATCGTGTCAGTCTGAAGGATAAGGCTGCTACAGCATATTCATTGCAACAACCCGAAAAGTTCTTGTCTGCCAAGTCTGTTGAGCGGAGAACCAAGCAAGGGTTGCCGGTAGATTCTACAGACTTGCCCGTTTGTCGACAATACGTGGATGCGATTCAGGCTGAGGGTGTGAAGGTGCTTGTTACCGGCAAGTGGGAGAATTTTGTGACTGTTTCCTGCAGTGATACGGCGGTGATGGAACGCATCTCGGCTCTTCCTTTTGTGCGTGCTGTGCAAAAGGTGTGGCAAGGAGTGTATCGCAGCGAAAGCCAGAGGGATACAGTGATCAATCGTCCTCTAAGAATGAAGCATCCCTATGGAGCAGCAGCTGCCCAGCTGCAGATCAGCAACGGGCATCTGTTGCATCAGGCAGGTTTCAAAGGAAAAGGAATGACGATTGCGGTTATTGATGCTGGCTTTCACAACCTGGATAGAATCAAGGCAATGGACAATCTTTCCATTGAGGGCGTGCGTGATTTTGTTGATCCTCAATCGGATATTTATGCCGAGAACAGTCACGGCCTTTCGGTGCTTTCTTGTATGGCTATGAATAAGCCTCACATTATGATAGGCACTGCACCGGAAGCTTCTTATTGGTTGTTGCGCAGCGAAGATGAATCGTCGGAAAGTCTGGTAGAACAAGATTATTGGGCGGCAGCTATCGAATTTGCAGACAGTGTAGGGGTGGATTTAGTGAATACTTCTCTCGGCTATCATTCTTTTGATGATGCTTCCTGCAATTATCGCTATCGCGATTTGAACGGTCGTTATGCTTTGATGTCCCGCCAGGCTTCGCGTGCGGCCGATAAGGGGATGGTTGTGGTGTGCAGTGCGGGAAATGCGGGAGCAGGTACATGGAAGAAAATTACTCCTCCGGCTGATGCAGAAAATGTGATTGCTGTAGGAGCGGTTGATAAGCAGGGAGATTTAGCTCCTTTCTCTTCGGTGGGCAACACAGCCGACGGGAGAGTGAAGCCGGATGTGATGGCTGTGGGGCTGGCTGCTGATATTATGGGAACCGACGGTAATCTTCGTTTGGCCAACGGCACTTCGTTTTCTTCGCCTATTTTATGCGGCATGGTGGCTTGCCTATGGCAGGCTTGTCCTCAACTGACAGCGAAGGAAATCATCGAAGTGGTTCGCCGTTCGGGCAACCGTGCAGACGCTCCCGACAATATTTTCGGATACGGCATTCCTGATTTCTGGAAAGCATATCTTGAAGTAAAAGGCAACAAAGCTGGTAATAACTAAAAAACTGTGTCGGGATGGGTATGGATGTTTCTCTTTCTCTTTTAGAACTGAATGCATTGGTGCGTCGTAGTCTGGAGCAGTGTCTGCCTGATGAATATTGGATTCAGGCGGAACTGAGTGATGTGCGTACCAATACTACCGGGCATTGTTATTTGGAGTTTGTGCAGAAAGATCCGCGAGGAAACACGCTGGTAGCCAAAGCGCGCGGGGTGATTTGGAATCATGTGTACCGCTTGCTGAAATCTTATTTTGAAGAATCTACGGGGCAGTTGTTTACTTCCGGCATCAAGGTGCAGGTCAAGGTGACGGTGCAGTTTCATGAACTGTATGGATATAGCCTCACGGTATTGGATATCGATCCCTCTTACACATTGGGAGACATGGCTCTTCGCAGGCGCGAAATCCTGAAACAACTGCAGGAAGAAGGAGTGCTGACGCTGAATAAGGAGTTGCCGATGCCGCTTCTTCCTCAGCGTATTGCCGTTATTTCCTCGGCAACTGCCGCCGGATATGGTGATTTCTGTCATCAGTTGGAACACAATGTGCGTGGTTTTTATTTTTATACAGAACTGTTTCCTGCTTTGATGCAAGGCAGTCAGGTGGAAGAGTCTGTCTTGTCGGCTTTGGATGCTATCAATCAGCGTGTTGATGAGTTTGATGTAGTGGTTATCATCCGTGGGGGAGGGGCTACTTCCGATTTGTCGGGTTTCGATACGTATCTGTTGGCCACTGCTTGTGCGCAGTTCCCTTTGCCCATTATTACCGGTATTGGACATGAAAGGGATGATACGGTGCTTGACATGGTGTCGCACACCCGGGTGAAGACACCGACTGCTGCCGCCGAACGGCTTATACAGCAGCTGACGGACGTGGCCGACCGGTTGGATAACCTGCAGGCGCGTGTGCAGCAGGGGGCTTGCGATTTGCTCGACCGCGAGTACAGGCGGCTGGACGCTTTGCAATCACGTATTCCGCATCTGGTTCAGCGCAAACTGATGGATGCCCGTTTGGCTTTACTGACGGCGCAAAAGGATTTGTCACAAGTGGCATTGGCTTCTTTGGCTCGTGAACGGCACCGTTTGGAACTGCTCCGTCAGCGTACGGACGATGCTTCACCTGTAAAATTATTGAAAAGAGGTTATAGTATCACATTGAAGAATGGCAAGGCGGTAACCGATGTTTCCTCTTTGAACGTGGGTGACACTTTGGTTACCCGTTTGGCTCAAGGGGAAGTAATTTCTGTAGTGTCCTCTTCCCGTGCTCACGAATCAACGCTACAGAATCAGAAAAAACAGAAACTCTAAAAAAGATATATTCTTATGGCAGCAAAGAAAGAAACCTACCAGCAGGCAATGGAACGGCTGGAAAAAATTGTCCGTCAAATCGACAACAACGAATTGGATATCGATATGCTGGGCGAAAAAATAAAGGAGGCCAATGATATCATTGCCTTCTGCAGCGAAAAATTGACGAAAGCAGACCGGGAAGTTGAAAAATTATTGAAAGAAAAGAAGCAGTCTGAAGAATAAAAGTTATTTTTGCGAATCAGTGTTTGATAACAGCGAACTTAAAGATATAATAATATGAAAGAAATTGATTGGTCGAACTTGTCTTTCGGATACATGAAGACAGACTATAACGTGAGAATTTACTATCGTAACGGACAGTGGGGCGAATTGGAAATTTGCAGCGAGGAGACCATTCCTTTGCACATGGCGGCTACTTGTTTGCACTACGGACAGGAAGCTTTTGAAGGTTTGAAGGCTTTTCGCGGTAAAGATGGTAAGGTGCGTATTTTCCGTCTGGAGGAAAATGCTGCCCGTCTGCAGTCGACTTGCCGTGGTATTTTGATGCCTGAACTTTCAACAGAACGTTTTAAGGAAGCGGTACTGAAGGCTGTGAAGCTCAACGAGCGTTTTATTCCTCCTTACGAAAGTGGTGCTTCTCTTTATATCCGTCCGTTGCTCATCGGTACAGGTGCTCAGGTAGGTGTTCGTCCTGCCAGTGAATATCTGTTTGTCATCTTCGTCACACCGGTAGGCCCTTATTTTAAAGGTGGATTTGCGGCAACTCCGTATGTCATCACACGTAAGTACGACCGTGCGGCTCCGTTGGGTACCGGTATCTATAAAGTGGGTGGTAACTATGCAGCCAGCCTTCGTGCCAGCCAGGAAGCGCATGCAGCCGGATATTCTGCTGAGTTTTATCTGGATGCTAAAGAAAAGAAATACATGGACGAGTGTGGTGCAGCCAATTTCTTCGGGATTAAAAACAATACTTATATTACTCCGCTTTCAACTTCGATTCTTCCTTCTATTACCAATAAGAGCTTGATCCAATTGGCTGAAGATATGGGAATGAAAGTGGAACGTCGACCGGTTCCGGAAGAAGAACTGGCTACTTTTGAGGAAGCCGGTGCTTGTGGAACAGCCGCTGTAATCAGTCCGATCCAGCGCATTGATGATCCGGAAAATGACCGTTCTTATGTGTTGGCACCAGACGGAAAACCGGGGCCTGTTTGTACGAAGCTGTACAACAAACTGCGTGCAATTCAGTATGGCGACGAGCCTGATACACACGGATGGGTGACTATTGTTGAATAATAGCAGGTACAGTTGAGTTTATCAACAGCGAAAGTGTTGGATGAACCCAAAAATAGAATGGAGCATAGCGAAGTCTGTGCTCCATTTCTTTTTGTCTGTTTCGTTTAAAAAGACTACCTTTGTGGTCTAATCAGGATTGATATGGGAAAGAATAAATTAGAAAAGTTTGCCGACATGGCAAGTTACCCACATGTGTTCGAATATCCTTATTCGGCGGTAGATAATGTGCCCTTTGAGATGAAGGGAAAGTGGCATGAGGAATTCTTTAAGAATGACCATCCCATCGTACTTGAGCTGGGCTGCGGACGCGGTGAGTATACAGTAGGCTTGGGTAAGATGTTTCCCGAAAAAAACTTCATAGCTGTGGATATCAAAGGTGCCCGCATGTGGACCGGTGCAACCGAATCGTTACAGGCCGGAATGAAGAATGTGGCTTTCTTGCGTACCAATATCGAGATTATCGAGCGCTTTTTTGCCCCCGGTGAGGTAAGTGAGATTTGGTTGACATTCTCCGACCCTCAGATGAAGAAGGCTACCAAGCGTTTGACTTCTACTTATTTTATGGAGCGCTATCGTAAGTTCTTGCAGCCGGACGGTATCATCCATCTGAAAACAGACAGCAATTTCATGTTTACTTATACGAAATACATGATTGAGGCGAATCAGTTGCCAGTGGAATTTATGACGGAGGACTTGTATCATTCGGGGCTGGTAGATGATATTTTGGGAATAAAAACCTATTATGAACAGCAGTGGCTGGATAGAGGGTTGAATATCAAGTATATCAAGTTCCGACTTCCTCAAGAAGGTGTGTTGCAAGAACCGGATGTGGAAATTGAACTTGATTCTTATCGCAGCTATAACCGCAGCAAGCGAAGCGGGTTGGCTACGAGTAAATAACAACTGTTTTTTGCAGGAGAGGAACTGCAAAAAAGCTGGAAGCGAAAGTGTAATAGTTAAAGCTAAAAAATATGACTCTGTATCCTAAATTGATATTAGATGCACTGGCAACAGTGCGCTATCCCGGTACGGGAAAGAATTTGGTAGAGGCGGAGATGGTTGCAGACAATCTCCGGATTGACGGGATGACTGTCAGCTTTTCATTGATATTTGAAAAGCCCACCGATCCTTTTATGAAATCGATGTTGAAGGCTGCTGAAACGGCCATTCATACGTATGTATCTCCTGATGTACAGGTGACGATTGGCGTCGAAAGCAAACAAGCTGCTCGTCCGGAAGTGGGTAAATTGCTTCCGCAGGTAAAGAATGTGGTAGGTATTTCTTCCGGTAAGGGAGGCGTAGGAAAGTCTACAGTAGCTGCCAACTTAGCTGTTGCATTGGCTAAACTGGGCTATAAAGTCGGTTTGCTGGATGCGGATATCTTTGGTCCTTCCATGCCGAAGATGTTTCAAGTGGAAGATGCCCGTCCGTATGCTGAACGCATTGACGGCCGTGATTTGATTATTCCGGTAGAAAAATATGGAGTGAAGTTGCTCTCTATCGGTTTTTTTGTTGACCCAGACCAGGCTACTTTGTGGCGAGGAGGGATGGCAAGTAATGCTTTGAAGCAACTGATTGGAGATGCAGCGTGGGGTGAATTGGATTATTTCCTGATTGACCTTCCTCCCGGCACCAGTGACATTCATCTGACAGTGGTTCAGACATTGGCTATGACCGGAGCAATTGTTGTCAGCACACCGCAGGCAGTGGCTTTGGCCGATGCCCGTAAGGGAATCAACATGTTTACGAATGATAAGGTAAATGTGCCTATTTTAGGACTGGTGGAAAACATGGCTTGGTTTACTCCTGCTGAGTTGCCGGAAAACAAATATTATATTTTTGGTAAGGAAGGTGCCAAACGTCTGGCTGAGGAAATGCAAGTGCCTTTGTTGGGACAGATTCCTATCGTGCAAGGTATTTGTGAAGCAGGTGATAAAGGTACGCCGGTGGCACTGGATGAACAGTCCATTACCGGACATGCCTTCCTTCAATTGGCTGCCAGTGTTGTTCGTCAGGTGGATCGCCGGAATATGGAGCTGGCTCCTACACAGATTGTGGAGACACATAAATAATAGAAAATTTTAGATATTCTTAGAGTCGTATCTATTCGAAAGAGTAGATGCGACTTTCTATTTTTACCTATAAATTGTTCTCTTTTTGATTTCTGATAAAGAAAGTTGCTTTCTTTATTGTTTTTTGTTTATTAATTGGATATATTTGTTTTGTTAAATCAATATTATTAGTGGATGAGCGTATGTGATTACCTTAATTGTGTGATAGGTATACATACTTCCCTGCGCTTCTAAAGCTTATAATTAACAAGTCAGCTTTGGGAAGGGACTGACAACTAAAAATGAATGATATGAAAAAGAGTTTGCTTTTTGTGCTTTTTGCACTGGTATCTATGGTTTCTTATTCTCAGATTTCATGGAACGTGAAAGCGGGAATGAATATGAGTAACATTACAGGTGATGCCGACACGGATTTGAGAATCGGTTTTAATGCAGGTGTAGGCATGGAGTATCAGTTTACAGATACGTGGTCTATCCAGCCTTCTTTGATGTTCTCACAAAAGGGATTTAAGCTGGGTGATGTCAAATGTAATCCGCTTTATTTGGAAGTACCGGTGTTGGCTGCTGCCCGCTTTGCTGTGACTGACAATCAGAATGTAGTGGTAAAGGCAGGTCCTTATTTGGCTGTAGGTATTGCAGGTAAGTCAAAAGTAGAAGAAGGCAATGTGACTGTGAAAACTGACTACTTCGGTGACAATGCAGCTAAAAGATTTGATTTCGGATTAGGTTTTGGTGTGGCATATGAAATCGGTCAGATTTTCTTTGGTCTGGATGGTGGAATCGGCTTCATCGACGCATTGGATGGCGGAATCGCTAACATTGTTTTGGGTTCTTCCAAGAACATGAACTTCTCTCTGGGTGTAGGATACAAGTTCTAAGGCGTTTCTATCCTTTTGAGAATCGTACGAAATAAAATTCCCCGTCTTCCTTTCTATTAGAGGAGGCGGGGAATTTCTTTTATCATACGGGGCTGCTGAAAATGGGCATGGGACACTTCTGCAGCCGCTGTTCTATTTGTTCGGTTTTTGTATGTAGCTGCGATATACCCGACAGGCTGTGATAAAGTAAACGGCAGTTTGTATCCAGAGTGCTTTGTATTCAAAGGCAACTTCATGAAGGGTGCTTCCCATGTTGTTGATTTTCACAAACCCATTGATTCCGAAAGTTGATGGAAACAGGTAGGATACATACTTCCAGAAGGAGGGTATAGCTGCTCCCGGCCATGAAATGCCCGAAATGAACAGTAAGGGGACCGATGTGAATACAAATATCAGCATGCAGGTTTCCCGGTTGCGGATGGCGATGGAAGCTGTCATGGCAAAGAAGATACACGCAGTGAGATAGGGCAATACAAACAATAGCAGGGTGCCAGGATGTCCGATTTGATTTAAACTGAACAGATGAGGCACAATGCAGAGCACATAGCAGGCCACAAGTATGTAGATGAGCAGATAGCTCACTCCTTTTCCTAATACGACGGATAGCATTCCCCCCGGCCGTTGGCTAAGTGAAACGAGGGGTTGAAAGCCGTTGGTTTCTCGGGCGGTGCCTACGGAGAGTCCGATGCCTAGCAGCAGGGTCTGCTGGATGATGAGTATCAGTACGGCTGGTATCAGAAAGGCTGCAAATCCGGCTGTCGGATTGAAAATAGAGACTTCCTGGTATTCTATCGGATAGGCAGTCAGTTCATCCTGTCGGTCGGTTGTATTCCCACTGCGGGCTATCTTGATATCTTTGTTCATATCCAGCGAGACGGCTGTGTTGGCTGTGAGCATGGCTTTGTAATATAGCAGTCCGCTCATATCACAGAAGAGGGTAACCTGCGTTTGTTTGCCTTGGGACAGGTCGGCAGCAAACTGGGAAGGTAGGTAGATGATGCCATAAGCACGGTGCTCTTTCAGCTGTTGTTTGGCTTCTTCCAAGTCTGAACAATAGGACACGATGTGGATATCGGGTGTGGCATCCACTTTGCGTAAGTACTCACGGCTAAGGGAAGAGTGGGCATTGTCTACCACTACAGCAGGCACTTCCCGTACCACCTCATTGTTGTATATGAAGCTGTAGAGCAACGGATAGCCCAGCGGCACCAGCAGAAAGAAAATAAGAACTCCTTGGTCGCGAAAGACATGGCGGAATTCCTGCCAGATGATGGCTGGCAGAGAACGGATGACGGATATTATCGAGTTGTTTGATAGATAATCTTTCATTTTTAAGGAATGTATTTATAGTGAGTCAGTGCTTTTTTCAAGGGGCGGGCCACCAAGAAAGGAAGCAGCATGAAGAGAAAGAGAGCCAGGTAGCTTTTCCATGCATAAAGCATACTGTAACCGTTGAGTGCCTGGTCTGCATAGATCAGAAAATAGTGTCGCAGCGGAAAAAGATTGCTCAACGCCTGCAAGGCAGGATGCATGGCCATCACCGGAAACGAAAAGCCCGAGATGGAGAAGGAGATGACTCCCCACAGAGACGCGATGCTCAGTCCGAGACGCAACGTCGGCAAGGCTCCGATCATGGCGATACCGCAACATTGTGAAGCCACGATGAGGCACAGTGTCGCAAATAGCATGGGCAGCATACCGCTGTTGCACGGGAAATGGAGTATTCCGTAAAGATAGACGTTATAGAAAATCCCCATCAGAAAAAAGAGAGCCGTGTGAGGAAGGAGTTTGCCGATGAGGGCAGTTCCAATAGAATCGCCACTCAGCTCCAGCCATTCACGAGCAGTAGCTTCCTTAATCTCTACTCCAATGGAAAACACGGTGACCATGAAGATGAGCAGCATCAACACTCCGGGCACTAGCGTGTTGCATAAGTATACGGAGTAGTTCAGCCACGGGTTGTTTAGCGGATGGGTATCTATTTTGATGGGTTGCAGCATGTTCATTGCCTGCTTTTCTGTTGCACCCTTGGCATATAGCACCTTTCTGGCTGCCGATCCGGAAGTGAGTTCTCCCATCATCTTCATGTCTCTGAACAGCAGTGAGCCGGCTATCAGGTAAGAATAATTGGTATAAAAAGAAATCCGGGGCTGACGTTGGCTTTGTGCCTGGGCAGAGAGTCCTTTGGGAAGGTAGAAGAATCCATAGATTTTTCCTTCCTGAACAGCTTGGCGTGCTTCGGCTATGTGAGGGTAGTGGGCTACGATACCCGTTTGCGAAAAGGCATCCAGGTTGCGCACGATGTTGCGCGACGTAGACGACTGGTCCATGTCAACGACACCTGCAGGCAAATTGGTAGGCAGTCCGCTTCCCATCAATGTGGTGAAGAAGATGGTGCAGAAGAGCGGAGCTATGACCATGCAGAACAGGTATAGCGGCCGGGACACCAGCCGTCGGCACTCTCTTCGCATCACTTGCTGTATGCAGTTGAATGAGGTACAGGTTTCTTTCATGATTACTTCGTGATGATGACCGACATGCCGGGACGTAAGTTTTCTACTTTATGGAGGGGAGCCGCTTTTACTTCGAATGTTTTCAAATCGAATTGTCCGGTTGTTTTGGTGGCTTTCCATGCTGCATAGCTTCCTAAGTCTTTCATATAATATACTTTCAGTTGCACAGCCCGGTTGCCTAATGCCGGAACCACAGCTTCAAATTCACTGCCCACGGTGAGCTTCTCCAGCAGGTCTTCACGCACGTTGAAGGTCACCCACATATCATTGAGCTGGGCAATGTTCATGATCGGTGCGCCGGTGCCTACCAGTTCACCTACCTTAGGAAATATTTCAGCCACTTCTCCGTCGGCCGAGGCGATGAGGTATGTTTCCTTGATGTATGATTCCACTTCGGCTACTGCTCCTTTTGCCCGGTTGACCAGCGCTTCGGCAGCCAGTTTGTCTTCTCGTTCAGCTCCGTTCTTAGCCATGGTATACTGTGCTTTGGCTGCTTTTTCCGTAGCGATGGCAGCATCGCGCTGAGCCGTTACTTCATCCAGCTTCTGGGCAGGCATCACGCCTTGTTCATATAAATTCTTTACACGCTTATACGACTTTTCGGCAATGCTGACACCGGCTTGTGCTTTCTGCCACAACTCATAGGCTGCCTGAATCTGTTCTTGTCGGGCTCCTTTCATAGCCTTTTCGTTCTGGGCCTGTGCGGCAGCTTGAGCTGCCCGGGCCTGTTCCATTTTAGCTATGACTTCTGGAGCTTCCAGCAATGCAAGTGTATCACCGGCACTCACTGAATCTCCTTCTTTGACTCTGAATTCCAGTATACGTCCAGGTACTTTGCTCGACACACGGTATTCGGTTACTTCGGCCTGTCCTTGAATGATTTCAGGTCCTCCGGAAGTCAGGAAGAGTCCGGCTATAGCCACGCAGGCAATGATTCCAGTAATGATAAGGAACGATACTAAGATATGTTTGCGGGGTGATTGATTTGTAGTCATGATGGATAGTGAATATAATTCGTTATAATGTAAATATAATGGTTGAGATTAAAAGGGGCTGCTGATGTTATTTCAGTGTACCCAGCGATTTCTTGAGATAAATTTCAGTCAGTTTTACATCGATTTGTGCATCGATTTTCTCCGACTGGGCAGACAACCAAGCCGTCTGGGCTTCCAGTACATTGCTGGTGGCAATGACTCCTTCTTTAAAACCGAGGGTGGCATATCTGAGATTTTCCTCTGCTTTTTCCATGTTCTGTGTAGCCATCGCCAGTTTTTTATTGGCTTCGTTCACCTTGAATGCAGCCTGGTTGACTTGCAGTTCGATCTTTTCTTTGGCATCCTGCAGCTGATACTGTGCGATGTTGGCTTCCGCTTTGGCAGCTTTGGTTTTATGAATACCTTCTCCCCAGTGCCAAATAGGTATCTGCACCATGACTCCGATGTTCCACATTCCCTTGAACTTGTTTTCAAAGCTGTTGAACACCGAAGGGTTGGTCAGCATGTAGTTGCCCATGAGGACGATGGAAGGCAGGTAGTCGGAGCGGGTGATATTCACCTTTTGCCGGTAAATCTGGGCGGCCAGTTCAAGACTCCGTATTTCCGGACGGTTGTTGTAGGCCGTGGCCATGTCAAAATGTGTGTCCACTAAAGTGGCTGGAATATCTTTCATGTTTTCATCGGCCAGCACAACCGGTGAATTCAGGTCGATGCCGCACAACTGGCACAGCAGCATGCGCGAAAGACTGAGGCCGTCTTCTACTTTGGTCAGCGTCATCTCCGCTTCGTTTACTTTGACTTTGACAGAGAGTCTGTCTGCTTTGGTGGCCACTCCTTCGGCTACCATTTTTTCTACATCGCTGTCCAGCTGCTGCAGTAATTGGAGGTAGCCTTCTGCCAGTGCTTTCTTGTTGACCAGCGAGATGACCTGCCAATATGCCTGGTCGGTACTCATGATCACTTCCTGCATGCCTCCCTGGTGCTGTTCTTGGGCCAGCTGCTCGGCATACCGGGTAATTTTGTTGTATGCCCGTATTTTACCACCCATATAAAGAGGCTGGGTGAGGGTGAGGGCACCTGCATAGAGGTTGCGTGTATCCGTGCGGAAGGCTTCTACCAGCGAACTTCCAGCTTGGTTGAAAGCGGAAGTCAGGCTGGCACCTAAAGCCGGAATCTTGCCGGCCAGTTCCGGGTGCAGCTGGGCAATGATGCCTGCAGCCTGTTGCAGCGGGCCGGCCATTTGGGTCCCCAGGTTGGAAAGCGCCGCTTTCTGATCACCGTTTAAAAGGGAAAACTCTTTTTGGTTTCGCATGTAGGTTCCCGTAGCCGAGAACTTGGGCAGGTAATTGGTAAATGCTGCTTTTCGGGTGTGATAGGCTGCATTCATTTTTTCAGTGCTAATCATCAGCTCTTTGTTGTTTGCTAAGGCCAATGCACGGCAACTATCTAAACTGAGTGTGCCTTGTCCTTTGACTGCTACGAGCGTATTTAACAGCATTGTGAAGAGAAAAAGTTTTTTCATCGCATCTTGCATATTGACGGAGTAATAAATTAATTGAATAAGTCTGTTTATGATGTCTTTTTTTTGTCCGAGTTTTCTGCTTGGTTTTAGTTGATATATGAAACAATAATTGCATAAACAACGATGCAAAAATACTGCTTTTTGCAGAAATGCAAAGCGAATTTACTTTTTTTATGCTTCTGCGGAGGGGGAGATAAAAAAATCCAGCCTCTCGGTATGGAGAGACTGGATTTCCCAATATGATAATGTAAGTGTAGTCTGGTAATTACAATGCACCAACTTCTTTCAGAGCAGCGTTTGTTTTGTGAACAGCAGCAGCGCTGGCAGCGAACTTAGCTTTTTCGTCTTCGTTCAGGTCAAGTTCAACGATTTTTTCGATACCGTTCTTACCCAAGATTACAGGAACACCGATGCAAAGATCTGATTCACCGTATTCACCTTCCAGGAATACAGAGCAAGGAATCATCTTCTTTTGGTTGTGGATGATAGATTCTACCACGTATGCTCCAGCTGCACCCGGTGCATACCATGCAGAAGTACCCAGCAACTTAGTCAGTGTAGCACCGCCTACCATTGTAGCAGCAGCTACTTCGTTCAGTTTTTCTTCAGACAAGAAGTTGCTTACCGGCAAACCTTTGTATGTAGCAAAGCGAGTCAAAGGAATCATGGTTGTATCACCGTGACCGCCGATTACCATACCTTCTACCTCGTTAGCGTTGCAACCCAATGCCTGAGACAGGAAGTATTTGAAGCGAGAGCTGTCCAAAGCACCACCCATACCGATGATACGGTTCTTAGGCAAACCGAGTGATTTCAAAGACAAGTATGTCATTGTATCCATCGGGTTAGAGATGACTACCAGGATAGCGTTGGGTGAATATTTCAAGATGTTTTCTGCTACCGATTTTACGATACCAGCGTTCACACCGATCAATTCTTCACGAGTCATACCCGGTTTACGAGGAATACCTGAAGTAATCACAACAACGTCAGAATTAGCAGTCTGAGCATAGTCGTTTGTGCAGCCCACTACAGTAGTGTCGAAGCCCAGCAACTGAGCTGTCTGCATCATATCCATTGCTTTACCTTCTGATACGCCTTCTTTTACGTCCAGCATTACTACTTCGTCTGCTACTTCATTAAAAGCAAGTACATTTGCACATGTAGCTCCTACGTTACCTGCGCCTACTACGGTTACTTTTGACATAATACTATTTATTTAAAAGTTGATAATTTATTTGTCTTGTTTTGTTTCGCAAAAGTACAACGATAATCCATATTAGAGAAATATTTCCGTAATAATTTTAGTTAAAGGTCGGAGGGATTCTGATGCAAATGATTACTTTTGCACATGTTATCAATTTATAAGTGAATTTATGAATCAAAAAACTCTGTTTATTACAGCTGTAGCTGTGCTGATTGTGGCTATTTTGGGCGTTACTTATTTGTTGTTTACCGAGAAACAGACCAATCGTGAACTGGTGCAGGAATTTCAGTTGGACAAAGAAGATTTGGAGAACGAGTATACTCATTTCGTAAAGCAGTATGATGAGTTGAAGATGACGGTTTCCAACGACTCCCTGTCTCAGTTGCTGGAGCAGGAACAGCTGAAAACGCAGCGGTTGCTCGAAGAACTGCGTACGGTAAAGAGCTCAAATGCGATGGAAATCCGCCGTTTGAAGAAGGAACTCGCTACCTTGCGTAAGGTTATGGTGGGCTATATCAATCAGATTGATTCATTGAATAAGCTGACTGCCCAGCAGAAAAAAGTAATTGATGATGTAACTAAGAAATACAACCGTGCTTCCCAGCAGATCAATACGCTCGCGGAAGAGAAAAAGAACTTGGACAAGAAAGTAACGCTGGCTGCACAGCTGGATGCTACTCATATCCGCATCGAGCCTCGCAATAAGCGGGGAAAGGTGGCGCGCAAGGTGAAGGATGTAGTGAAGCTGGCCATCAGCTTTACCATTGTGAAGAACATCACAGCCGAGAATGGCGAGCGTACGTTGTATATCCGCATTGCCAAGCCGGATAATGATGTGCTCACCAAGAATCCGGCCAACACGTTTACGTATGAGAACCGCTCGCTGGCCTATTCAATCAAGAAATACATTGAATACAACGGGGAAGAGCAGAACGTCAATGTGTTCTGGGACGTGGAGGAGTTTCTCTATGCCGGAGATTACCGGGTGGATATCTTTGACGGAGGCAACCTGATCGGTTCGCAGACGTTCTCGATGAAGTAGGCTGCTGTCTGTAGAGTGGCACTTTAGCTCTCTTTATGTGGCACTTTAGCCATCCTCGATTGGCACTTTAGCCTTGCTCAATTCGCATGTCAGGAGTCAGATTGTAGAATGTACTAAAATATAAAAGCGGTGCTTTATGAGGTGTACAGCTCCGCTTTGCAGAGGATAAAGCTTAGGTTTACGGATGGCAAACCTAAGCTTTTTTTATGCTGTCCCATCTTTCACCCGTCATCGTGGTGAACTCATAATCAGAAGGATGCCGTGAATCAGTCTTAGGTGAAGGGTTACTTCCGTCCGTCCGCTCCCCACATCATTTTATCGCGCAGAGTGCCGAAAAAATGATGGTTGAACCGCTTCACCACTTTGACATTGTAATCTGCTTTCCGGATGGTGAGCTTCGTTGATTCTTTGCAGGTCATGCTGTTGCCGTCGATGGCCACCAGGAAATTGTGGCTGCGGCTTTCCACTTCCAGCGTGATTTCCCAGCCGTCGCAGATCACAATCGGACGCATGTTCAGGCTGTGCGGTGCCACGGGAGTAAGAACGATGGTGTTGGATTGAGGCACCATTATCGGTCCGCCTACACTCAGCGAGTAGGCCGTGGAGCCTGTGGGGGTGGCAATGACCAGCCCGTCGGCCTGGTAGGTGGTCAGAAAAGCACCGTTGATGGCTGCATGGATACTGATCATCGATGAACTGTCCCGTTTGAGTACGGCAATCTCGTTTAGTGCATACGGAGAGACTTGCCAATGGGAATCATCGCCCACCAGCTGCAACACACTCCGTTCTTCTACGCTGTATTTCCCGGCAGTAATCTCCTTGAATGCAGCTTCCATCTCTTCCGGTGAAATGTCGGCCAGAAATCCCAGTCGGCCGGTGTTGATACCTAAAATGGGAATTCCTTTTCTGCCTACCCGCCGGGCGGCTTTCAGGAAAGTCCCGTCTCCTCCGATACTGATTACCATATCGGCAGTAAAGTCATCTCCATCGAACAGTTGGTCGGCTTCTATGTTTATATGTTCAGAACGCAGGAATTGATAGAACTCTCTGCATACACAGACTTCTGCTTCCAGTTCTTTCAGAATCCGAAACAGATGGGCTGCATGTGAAGACTTTTTTACTTGATAGGTATTTCCGAATACGACAAATTTCATAAGATGTATCATTTGTTTCGGATGCAAATTTGGCATTTTTTCTCGAAATACTGATTTAAATAACCAAAAAAGAACAGAGAATGCGTTTCCTATTATTAGGCAACTAATAATAATATTTGTATTTTTGCGGCAAATATTACATAAAACTATGACTAAATTAAGTGTAAACATAAACAAGGTTGCTACGCTGAGAAATGCTCGTGGGGGAAATGTTCCCGATGTAGTGAAAGTGGCTCTCGACTGTGAGTCTTTTGGTGCTGATGGCATTACCGTTCATCCCCGGCCGGATGAACGCCACATCCGTCGTTCGGATGTGTATGATTTACGACCGCTGTTGCGTACGGAATTCAATATTGAAGGGTATCCGTCGCCTGAGTTCATCGATTTGGTGCTGAAGGTCAAACCGCATCAGGTTACCCTGGTGCCCGATGCTCCTTCGCAGCTGACTTCCAACTCGGGCTGGGATACAAAGGCCAATCTGGAATTTCTTTCGGAGGTGCTCGACCAGTTCAACAGCGCGGGAGTGCGTACGTCGGTTTTTGTGGCTGCCGATCCGGAAATGGTGGAATACGCGGCCAAAGCCGGTGCCGACCGGGTGGAACTTTACACCGAGCCGTATGCATCGGGCTATCCGAAGAATCCGGAACAGGCTATCGCACCTTTCATTGAAGCGGCCAAGACGGCACGCAAATTGGGTATCGGTCTGAATGCCGGACACGATTTGAGCTTGGTGAATCTGAATTATTTTTATAAAAACATACCTTGGCTGGACGAAGTCTCTATCGGACATGCGCTCATCAGTGATGCTTTGTATCTGGGACTGGAACGTACCATTCAAGAATATAAAAACTGTTTACGTTGATGAATGCAATGATGTTATTGGCGCAAGGTGCGCTTGGTATGGCCGATTCATTGGCCACAGCCAATCCGGTGCTTACCGAGGTGAACTCTTCTGAGATGAACATGCTTGATATGGCAATCAAGGGAGGCTGGATTATGGCTGTTCTGGCAGTGTTGTCGGTGGTTTGTTTTTATATTTTATTTGAACGTAATTATATCATCCGCAAGGCCGGCAAAGAAGATCCGATGTTTATGGAGCGGATCAAGGATTATATTCACAGTGGGGAGATTGAGGCTGCCATAGCTTATTGCCGCACGATGAATACGCCTTCTGCCCGTATGATTGAGAAGGGAATCAGCCGTTTGGGACGGCCCATCAACGATGTGCAGGCGGCCATTGAAAATGTGGGCAACATCGAGGTGGCCAAACTGGAAAAGGGGCTCACGGTGATGGCTACCATTTCCGGCGGTGCTCCGATGCTGGGTTTCTTGGGAACGGTGACCGGTATGGTGCGTGCGTTCTATGAGATGGCCAATGCCGGTAGCGGCAATGTGGATATTACGCTGCTGTCGGGAGGTATCTATGAAGCCATGATCACTACTGTTGGTGGTTTGATTGTGGGTATCATTGCCATGTTTGCCTACAATTATCTGGTGATGCTGGTAGACCGCGTGGTAAATAAGATGGAGTCTCGCACCATGGAGTTCATGGACTTGCTGAATGAGCCCACATAACGGATACCTGGTGCTACTGAGAAGTGAATTTGCAAATCATTAATCGTTTATCTCTGGAGTTAAAGTGGGATTAAAAAGAAGAAATAAAATATCGCCCAATTTCAGTATGGCTTCCATGACGGATGTCATTTTCCTGTTGCTGATATTCTTTATGATTACGTCGACTGTGGTGTCGCCCAACGCAATCAAGGTATTGCTGCCTCAGGGAAAGCAACAGACTTCGGCGAAACCGCTGACAAGGGTTATCATAGACAAGGAACTGAATTTCTATGCCGCTTTTGGCAGCGAGAAGGAGCAGCCTCTTGCGTTGGATGAACTGACTCCGTTTCTCAAACGGTGTGCAGAGAAGGAACCTGAAATGTATGTGGCGTTGTATGCAGACGAATCGGTGCCTTACCGCGAAATTGTGAAGGTGCTGAATATCGCCAATGAGAATCATTTTAAAATGGTGCTGGCTACCCGCCCGCCGGAAAATAATTAACGACTATGGACAGAAGAAAAAAGGGTGAATGTATGGGAGCGCTGGGTGCACTGCTGGTGCACGTGGGAGTGATTGCTCTTTTTATTCTGGTGAGCTTTGAAGTTCCTCAGCCGGATGAAGAAGCAGGCGGTGTGCCTGTGGTGATGGGGAATGTGGAGGCGGCTCAAGGTTGGGACGATCCTTCGCTGGTGGACGTCGATGTGTTGGAGGAGGTGCAGCCAGTTGCTGAAGCTGCGCCGGAACTGCCTTCCGAACAGGACTTGCTGACGCAGGCGGAGGAGGAGACGGTTGTGATAAAACCGAAAACGGAAAAGCCGAAAGAAAAGCCGGTGAAACCAAAAGAAACCGTGAAACCGAAGAAGGAAGCAAAGCCGAAGGAACCGGTGAAGAAACCTGAAAAGACGGAGGCCGAAAAGGCAGCAGAGGCCAAGCGGCTGGCTGCTGAAAAGGCTGAACGGGAGCGCAAGGCTGCCGAAGAGGCGGCCCGCAAAAAAGTGGCCAATGCGTTCGGCAAGGGGGCCAAGATGGAAGGTAACAAAGGAACCTCGGCTGCAGGTGCTGGTACGGAAGGCAACCCGAAGGGGAATTCCTCGTCAGGCTCCAAGAACGGTTCGGGCGGTTATGGTACATTTGATTTGGGCGGACGCTCGCTGGGAAAGGGAACACGATTGCCGCTTCCGGTATATAACGTGCAGGAAGAGGGGAGAGTGGTTGTTGAAATCACGGTGAATCCGGCCGGACAGGTGGTGGCTGCCAAAATCAGCCCGAAGACGAATACGGTGAACCCCAAACTCCGTAAGGCGGCCATGGATGCAGCCCGGATGGCGCGGTTTGAGGAAATAAAGGGGCTGACCAATCAGCTGGGCACCATTACTTATTATTTTAATTTGAAGTAACCTATTTTGAAATGTGCTAATAAACCCATGGGCTCGTTAGCATAGAAGTACATTAATAAATTATTGATTATGGAAAGTGTATATGCTTTTTTTGCAGATGGCTTTGAGGAAATTGAAGCCTTGGCTACTGTCGATATTTTGAGACGTGCAGGAGTGAATGTCAAGATTGTATCTGTAACTCCCGATGAAATCGTAGTGGGGGCTCATGGCGTGTCTGTACTTTGTGATGTTAATTTCGAGAATTGTGATTTCTTTGATGCTAAATTGCTGTTCTTGCCGGGTGGAATGCCGGGGGCGGCTACCTTGAGCGAACACGAACGCTTGGGACGCCTGCTGCAGCAGTTTGCAAAAGAGGATAAACCGATTGCTGCTATCTGTGCGGCTCCGATGGCGCTCGGCAAGCTGGGTATTCTGAAAGGAAAGAAGGCTACTTGCTATCCGGGTTTTGAACAGTATCTGGAAGGTGCTAAATGTGTGTCCCAGCATGTGGTTCGCGACGGAAATATCATTACCGGTATGGGTCCGGGGGCTGCCGTGGAATTTGCTTTGGCTTTGGTGGAATTGCTGGTCGGCAAGGAGAAGGCAGACGAACTGGTGGATGCTATGTGCATGAAACGCTAAGGGGGCTGTTCATGAAGAAATATGTGATTATTGTGGCCGGTGGTAAGGGATTGCGCATGGGAAGCGAGCTTCCCAAACAGTTTCTTCCCATCGGTGGCAAACCTGTTTTGATGCACACACTGGAGGCTTTCCGCAAGTATGATGCCGATCTGCAGATTATCTTGGTTTTGCCAGCCAGCCAGCAGGCTTTCTGGAAGCAGCTGTGTGAGCAGCATCATTTTGTGCTGGAACATCGGGTGGCTGATGGCGGAGAAACCCGCTTCCATTCGGTGAAGAACGGATTGGCGCTGGTGGAGGAAGAAGGACTGGTGGGTGTGCACGACGGAGTGCGGCCTTTTGTAGCTCAGGAGGTGATTGCCCGTTGCTATGAACAGGCTGAGGTGCATCGGGCGGTGATTCCTGTGGTGGATGTGGTGGAAACAGTGCGTCATCTGACCGACAGGGGCAGTGAGACGGTGGACCGCAATGCCTACAAACTGGTGCAGACTCCGCAGGTTTTTACTTCCGAGGTCATCAAGAGCGCTTATGCGCAGGATTATACTCCTTTTTTCACTGATGATGCATCGGTGGTAGAGGCTATGGGTGTTTCTGTCTCTTTGGTGGAAGGCAACCGCGAAAATATAAAAATTACAACTCCTTTTGATTTAAAAATAGGGAGTGTGTTATTGTAAATGTTTGATTTAGCTACACGCGACATAAAGTTTATCTCTGGAGTGGGCCCGCAACGGGCTGCTATACTGAACAAGGAACTGGAAATTTTCTCCTTGCGTGATTTGATTTATTATTTCCCTTATAAGTATGTAGACCGGAGCCGCATCTATTACATTCATGAAATAGATGGCAATATGCCGTATATCCAGCTGAAAGGAAAAATCATCGGATTTGAAACGCTGGGTGAAGGACGGCAGCGCCGGCTGCTGGCTCATTTTTCCGACGGCACCGGTATCGTTGATCTGGTGTGGTTTCAAGGCATCAAGTTTGTCTTGGGGAAGTATAAGCTGCACGAGGAGTATGTTGTCTTTGGCAAGCCGACTGTGTTCAACGGGCGCATCAATGTGGCGCATCCGGATATCGACAAGGCGGATGAACTGAAACTGTCTTCTGTAGGGCTGCAGCCTTATTATAGCACGACGGAGAAAATGAAGCGCAGCTTCCTCAATTCGCATGCCATTGAGAAGATGATGGCCAATGTCATCGACCAGATTCAGGAGCCTTTGCCTGAAACGCTTTCTCCTAAGATTTTGGCCGATTATCATTTGATGCCGCTCACCGATGCGCTGCGTCAGATTCATTTTCCGGATAATCCTGATTTGCTCCGGCGGGCGCAATACCGGCTCAAGTTCGAGGAACTGTTTTATGTTCAGTTGAACATCCTTCGCTATGCCAAGGACCGGCAGCGACGCTACCGGGGCTATGTCTTTGAAAAGGTTGGGGCTATCTTTAACGGCTTTTATGCCAACAATCTGCCGTTTCAGCTCACGGGAGCGCAGAAAAGGGTGTTGAAGGAAATCAGAAATGATGTGGGCTGCGGCCGTCAGATGAACCGCCTGCTGCAGGGAGATGTGGGAAGCGGTAAGACGCTGGTGGCCTTGATGAGCATGTTGCTGGCTCTGGACAACGGGTATCAGGCTTGCATGATGGCGCCGACTGAAATTTTGGCCAATCAGCATTATGAGACCATCCAGACGTTGCTGTTTGGCATGGATGTCCGTGTGGAACTGCTCACGGGTTCGGTGAAGGGGAAGAAGCGGGAGGCTATCTTGAAAGGACTGCTTACCGGAGAGGTGCACATCCTCATCGGAACGCATGCGGTGATTGAGGATACGGTTGTGTTTTCTTCTCTGGGGTTTGTGGTTATTGATGAACAGCACCGCTTTGGCGTGGCCCAGCGGGCTCGTCTGTGGAGCAAGAACACGCAGCCGCCGCACATTCTGGTGATGACGGCAACGCCTATTCCCCGTACGTTGGCGATGACGCTGTATGGCGACTTGGATGTGTCGGTGATTGACGAACTCCCTCCGGGGCGTAAACCGATTACGACCGTGCATCAGTTTGACAACCGCCGGGAAAGCATGTATCGGTTTGTGCAAAAGCAGATTGATGAAGGGCGTCAGGTGTATATTGTCTATCCGTTGATCAAGGAAAGTGAGAAGATGGATCTCAAAAATCTGGAGGAGGGCTATCAGCAGATTCTCGCTGAATTTCCGCAGTGTACGGTCTGCAAGGTACACGGTAAGATGAAACCGGCTGAGAAGGATGAGCAGATGCAGCTTTTTGCTTCGGGACAGGCGCAGATTATGGTGGCTACTACGGTGATTGAAGTGGGGGTGAATGTGCCGAATGCTTCGGTCATGATTATTGAGAATGCCGAACGGTTCGGACTTTCCCAGCTGCATCAGTTGCGTGGACGGGTGGGGCGTGGTGCCGACCAGTCATACTGTATCCTGGTCACGAACTACAAGTTGAGCGAGGATACCCGTAAGCGGCTGGAAATTATGGTTCGCTCCAACGACGGCTTTGAAATTGCTGAGGCTGATTTGAAATTGCGCGGACCGGGTGATTTGGAGGGTACGCAGCAAAGTGGAATTGCCTTTGATTTGAAGATTGCTGATATTGCCCGCGACGGTCAGTTGTTGCAGTATGTGCGGGAGATAGCAGAAAAAATCGTGGAGGAAGATCCGGCGGGACAGTCTCCGGAAAACGAGATTTTGTGGAGGCAGCTGAAGGCATTGAGGAACACTCGTGTGAATTGGGCGGCCATAAGTTAAAAAAAAGGGAGCGAATCGTTTATTTGTGTAAACATGTTGTATAACATATAATCGGCTACTTTACTTTATTTATAGTGTTTTGAGGCAGTATTTTTGCCCCGTTGGTAGGTAAGGGTGTTGAAAAAATAGTTAATAAGACATTGGCTGTTTCAATTGAAAATACTATCTTTGGGAGAATTTTTACCAAATGTATCGTTTAACCTTCAGATAAGTTGAAAAATATGCTTGAAAAAACACTGGTCATATTAAAACCATGTACGCTTCAGCGTGGATTGGTAGGAGAGATAACGCATCGTTTTGAACGCAAAGGGCTGCGATTGGCCGGAATGAAAATGATGCAGTTGACGGATGAATTGTTAAGCGAACATTATGCTCATTTGAGTGGAAAACCGTTTTTCCAGCGTGTGAAGGATTCCATGATGGCTACACCTGTCATTGTGTGCTGCTTTGAAGGGGTAGATGCCGTTCAGGCTGTCCGTACGTTGGCCGGACCCACAAATGGGCGTTTGGCAGCTCCGGGAACCATCCGGGGGGATTATAGTATGAGTTTTCAAGAAAACATCGTGCATACTTCAGATTCTCCGGAAACGGCTGCTGTGGAATTAACTCGATTTTTTAAACCAGAAGAAATATTCGATTACAAACAGGCTACTTTTGGCTTTTTGTATGCGGGTGATGAATATTAAAAGATTTGACAACGAAGAATGAATTTTAATCGTATTATTAAAGTTGGACTGACGGCTGTAGCAGCTATGGTTAGCTTGAATTCTTTTTCTCAAGATTTGATAGCTCGTCAGGCACCGATAGATAAGAAACTGAAGTCGGTCGACTCTTTGGCCTTGCAGAAACAAATCCGTGCAGAGCAGTCGGAATATCCAGCTTTGGACATCTATCCGAATTGGAACAATAAGTATGTGCATGTTTACGGGGACGCCATCGTTCCTGATTCTTATACCATCGATTTGACGGGATTCCACATGCCGACAACCAGTACCAAGATTACTTCTCCTTTTGGTCCCCGCTGGAGACGAATGCACAACGGATTGGACCTGAAGGTGAACATAGGTGATACGATTGTGGCAGCCTTCGACGGTAAGGTGCGCATTGTGAAATATGAACGCAGAGGATACGGTAAATATGTGGTGATTCGCCATGACAACGGGTTGGAAACGGTATACGGCCACTTGTCGAAGCAGTTGGTTGAGGAAAATCAGCTGGTGAAGGCGGGTGAAGTTATCGGTTTGGGAGGAAATACCGGCCGTTCTACCGGTTCGCATCTGCACTTCGAAACGCGGTTCTTGGGAATTGCCATCAACCCGGTGTTTATGTTCGATTTCCCCAAACAGGATATTGTAGCCGACACGTATACATTCCATAAGCGTAACAATGCTCGTCGTGGCAACACAGCGCAAGTGGCAGATGGTACGATTCGTTACCATAAGGTGAAGTCGGGGGACACTTTGTCGCGCATTGCGAAAAGACGAGGCGTTTCTGTCAGCCGGTTGTGTAAGCTGAACCGCATTAAGCCGACTACTACCTTGCGCATCGGACAAGTGTTGCGCTGTTCGTAAGTTGGACAAGTGAATTGTGTAATAATAGAATTGAAGAGAGCGCTTTAATATAATTTAGAGTGCTCTCTTTCTGTTTTTTACTTAATTATTGTTACCTTTGCGTACTATTTGGAAGAAAATGAAAGATACCAAACAACAATTTGAACATGTCATTGCTTTGTGCCGTGACCTATTTTCCAAGAAGCTGCACGATTATGGTCCTGCATGGCGTATCCTGCGTCCGGCTTCCGTAACAGATCAGATTTATATAAAGGCCAACCGCATCCGGAGTATTGAGACGAAGGGGGTGGCCATGGTCGATGAGGGCATCCGCTCCGAATTTATTGCTATTGTCAATTATGGTATCATCGGACTGATTCAGTTGGAATTGGGCTATGCCGACTCGGCTGATATCAGCAACGAGGAGGCGTTGGCTTTGTATGATAAGCATGCAAAAGAAACGCTGGAACTGATGCTGGCGAAAAACCATGACTATGATGAAGCATGGCGCAGCATGCGTGTCAGTTCGTATACCGACTTGATATTGATGAAGATTTACCGGACAAAGCAGATTGAAAGTCTGGCTGGCAATACATTGGTGTCGGAAGGCGTTGATGCCAACTACATGGACATGATTAACTATTCCGTTTTCGGCTTGATCAAGATTGAATTTGAAGGATAATCACATACATATCGTTCAGAAAATAATATTGAATGCCGGACGCTTTCTTTTGTCGGCTGCATTTATTTTTTCCGGGTTTGTCAAGGCTGTTGACCCGCTGGGGTTCCAGTATAAGATACAGGATTATCTGGTAGCCTTCGGTATGGCTTCCTGGGTGCCTTCTTTCTTTCCCTTGCTGGCCGGAATTGTTTTGTCTGCCATCGAGTTCTTCATCGGTATTTCGCTTTTCTTTGGTATCCGGAGAACACTTGCTTCGTTTTGGGCTCTTTTGCTGATGATAGGGATGACTCCGCTCACTCTTTATCTTGCGCTGTTTAATCCGGTGTCCGATTGCGGCTGTTTTGGAGATGCCTGGGTGTTGACCAACTGGCAGACTTTTGCTAAAAATGTGGTGCTGTTGCTGACTGCTATCGGAGTGTTCCGCTATCGCAAACTGCTGGTGCGTTTTATCAGTGTGAAGATGGAATGGCTGGTTTCGCTCTATACGCTGTTTTTTGTATTTGCTCTTTCTTTCTATTGTCTGGCGCATTTGCCTGTTCTGGATTTCCGCCCGTATAAGGTGGGGCAGAATATCCTTGAGGGAATGCGTATTCCGGAAGGGGCAAAGCCAAGTGTGTTCGAAACGGTCTTTATCCTGGAGAAGAACGGAGAAAAGAAGGAATTTACTCTTGAACATTATCCCGACAGTACATGGACGTTTGTTGATACGCGCACGGTGCTGAAGGAAAAGGGGTACGAACCGGTGATTCATGATTTCTCTATGACCGACTTGGAGTCGGGTGAGGACATTACGGAACAGGTGCTGACGGACAAAGGCTATACTTTTCTGCTTGTTGCTCATCGCATGGAGGAGGCAGACGACAGCAATATTGATTTGATAAATGAGATTTATGATTACTCCGTGGAGCATGGATACCGCTTTTATTGCCTGACTTTTTCTTCGGAAGAGCAGATTGAACTGTGGATGGACAAAACGGGGGCTGAATATCCTTTCTGCCAGATGGATGATATCACATTGAAGACGATGATACGCTCTAATCCGGGATTGATGCTGATAAAGGACGGCACTGTACTGAATAAATGGAGTGACGAAGATTTGCCGGATGAATATGTGCTGACGGACAGATTGGAGAATATTCCGCTGGGGCAGCAAAGGGTGGAGAGCGACTGGCACACCATTGGATATGTGGTGTTGTGGTTTGTTGTTCCTTTATTGCTGGTGATGGGGATTGATATTCTGATTGTGCGGCGCAGGGACCGGAAAAAAGCACTGGCTCTGAATAAGGAGGAGAATGGCGGTGTTGCACCGCAATCAACTGAAAAGAACCTTGCTGATAAGATGGAATCATGACAGCAATCTTGTCTGCAAGAATAGATATAGAGATTTATTAACCCTTTTAATAATTAAACAAAATGAGAAAAAACATTGTTGCAGGAAACTGGAAAATGAACAAAACCCTTCAAGAGGGTATTGCTTTGGCTAAAGAATTGAACGAAGCATTGGCTAACGAAAAGCCTAACTGTGATGTAATCATCTGTACTCCGTTTATCCACTTGGCATCTGTTACTCCGTTGGTTGACGCTGCTAAGATTGGTGTAGGTGCAGAAAACTGTGCAGATAAAGTATCTGGTGCTTATACAGGTGAAGTTTCTGCTGAAATGGTGGCTTCTACAGGTGCTAAATATGTTATCCTGGGTCACTCTGAACGTCGTGCTTACTACGGTGAAACAGTAGCTATCCTCGAAGAAAAAGTTAAATTGGCTTTGGCTAACGGTCTGACTCCTATTTTCTGCATCGGCGAAGTATTGGAAGAACGCGAAGCTAACAAGCAAAATGAAGTAGTTGCTGCTCAGTTGGCATCTGTATTCTCTTTGTCTGCCGAAGACTTTGCTAAGGTAATCTTGGCTTACGAACCGGTTTGGGCTATCGGTACTGGTAAAACAGCTACTCCCGAACAGGCACAGGAAATCCACGCTTTCATCCGTTCAGCTGTTGCTGAAAAATACGGCAAGGAAATCGCAGAAAACACTTCTATCCTTTACGGCGGTAGCTGCAAGCCTTCTAATGCAAAGGAATTGTTTGCTAATCCCGACGTTGATGGTGGCTTGATTGGTGGCGCTGCTTTGAAGGTTGCTGATTTCAAGGGTATTATCGATGCTTTTAACGCATAATTAGATTGTATTCAGATGCGGTGGAACGGCTTGGGGTCGTTTTCACCGTATCTCTTTATTTTTGTGTAAAATGAGAACTTTAGTCTTACTTTCTTTATTCTTGGGTATGTCTGGTGCAGCGCAGGCTCAGAACATTGTGAATAGCTTGGAACGCAGGGTGCCGGGACAGGGAAAAGTGACTGTTCATCAAGACCCTCGTATCGGTGCTTTGATTGGAAAGGAACGTTCTGCAACGGATGAACAGAAAGTAATAAAGATTGCCGGATACCGGATTCAGGCTTATGCCGGGAATAATACGCGGCAGGCTAAGAACGATGCCTATGAGGTAGGTACGCGGGTGAAGGAGTTTTTTCCTGAACTGCCGATCTATACTACATTTACTCCCCCTCGCTGGCTTTGTCGTGTGGGCGATTTCCGCAGTATCGAAGAAGCGGATGCAACGATGCGTCGGTTGAAAGCAACGGGGGTATTTAAAGAAGTTTCTATTGTAAGAGACCAAATCAATATTCATTTATAAACTGATTATGTTAGGAAAAGAAGAAATTTTTTCTCCCCATCTGGAGGAACTGAAAAGCCATTATCATAGTATTATCAACTTATTGGGTGAAGATGTAGAACGGGAAGGATTGATCAAAACGCCCGAACGTGTAGCCAAAGCCATGCTGGCTTTGACGAAAGGTTATCATATGGACCCTCATGAAGTGCTCCGTTCTGCTAAATTCCAGGAAGAATATAGTCAGATGGTGATTGTGAAGGATATCGATTTCTTCTCTCTCTGTGAGCATCACATGCTTCCTTTTTATGGCAAAGCGCATGTGGCTTATATCCCTAACGGTTACATTACAGGGCTGAGTAAAATTGCCCGTGTAGTGGATATTTTCTCTCATCGTCTGCAGGTGCAGGAGCGCATGACGCTGCAAATCAAAGAATGCATTCAGGAAACATTGAATCCGCTTGGCGTGATGGTGGTTGTGGAGGCTAAGCATATGTGTATGCAGATGCGTGGAGTGGAAAAGCAGAATTCCATCACAACGACTTCCGACTTTACAGGGGCATTTAATCAGGCCAAGACGCGTGAAGAATTTATGAATCTGATTCAGCACGGAAACTTTTAATTTCTGTGTGAAAATAAATGGGTATCGGTAGGGTTATCGCAATACAACGCGGTCTCCCAGCCGTTTCGCCATGAGGTTCTGTACGTCTCTTAAGTCTGTATACCGCTTCATCAGTGCATTGCATTTCTCGTTGTCTTGGGCCAGAGCCGGGTCTTGCAGAGCAGTCAGCATGTGTTTCAGTTCTTCCGTGACAATGGCATACTTGAAATTGATCATGAGCAGGGGCACCAGTTCATACAGTCTTTCTTCATCCGTAACGATTTTCTGTAGCTTGGAGTGGTATTTGCTCAACTGATAGCGGACGTTGATTAAATTCACGCTCAATTTGCTGATATCCGGATTGGGATGATTCAGGAAGTAGCGTTCGGCTACAAACCCTTCGTCATTCATGTGAGCTGCTGCTTCAGCCAGTATTTGCCGGTGCAGCGGATTGTGAAAGGCCAAACCGTCTGTCTGCAAATCGTTCATGATGTATTCAATTACCGTCATCGGTACTTCATTCCCTTGCGCATCATTCACCATACACATTACTTTCTCTCCGTAGCGTACCACTGCCTGTAAGATGAGCTGTTCCAGTTTGTAGAACTCTTGTCCTTCTTTTCCTTCTTGCGGAATGAACGAATTGTATGTGTCGGCAGGTGCAGGAGAAGGAAGCGGAGTTTCTCCTTCGGGCATACCTTCCGGTAAAACAGGGTTGTCGGTCCCCGTATTCGGTTGTTCCGTTGACTGACCGTTCGGTTGTGCTGCCGTATGGGTTCTTTCCGTCAGTCTGCGGTTGCGTTCAGCCTGTTCGGCTTTCTTTTCAGCTTGTTTTTCTCTTCTTTTGGCTACTTCCGATACCAGCAGTTTGTCTTCGACATGCAGCAGCTGTGCACATTCTTTGATGTACACATCCCGCACGATAGCTTCCGGTATCACCGAAATGCTTTGCACCAGGCTCCCAATCAGTTCGGCCCGTTTGATAGGGTCTTTCCCCGCCTCTTTCAGCAGTAAGTGAGCTTTGAATTGAATAAAGTCTGTTTCATGCTCCGCTATGAATGCCTGAAACTCAGTAGAGTTGTGCTTGCGGGCAAACGAGTCGGGGTCATCCCCGTCGGGGAGAAGGCAGACCTTGATGTTCATTCCTTCTTCCAGCAGCATGTCGATGCCTCGGATAGATGCTTTGATACCGGCTTCGTCTCCGTCGTAGAGCACTGTCATGTTGTTGGTAAACCGGTGAATCATTCTGATTTGTCCGGAAGTAAGGGCGGTACCGGAGGAGGCTACGACGTTTTCAATGCCCGACTGATGCATGGAGATGACATCGGTATATCCTTCCACAAGAAAACAGCGGTCGTGTTTCACGATGGCATGTTTGGCAAAATAGATGCCGTAAAGCTCGTTGCTTTTGTGGTAGATTTCCGATTCGGGTGAATTGACATATTTCACCTTTACTCCTTTGGTCGCACTGGCCAGCACACGTCCGCCAAAGGCTACTACTTTTCCCGAGAGCGTATGGACCGGAAAAATCACGCGTCCCCAGAAACGGTCGCGCAGACGATGGTCGTCTGTCTCATAGCAGAGACCTGTTTTGATTAGAAACTCCTTCTTGTATCCTTTTTGAACGGCTTCTTGGGCAAACGCATCGTGGCTGTCGGTGCAGTAGCCCAACTGGAATTTCTCGATGATGTCGTCCCGGAATCCTCTGTTTCGGAAATAAGCCATACCGATGCTTCTGCCATCTACATGGTTCTTCAGTATGTACTGGAAATAGTCGCGTGCAAACTGATTGACGATGAACAAACTTTCCCGTTCACTTTGTGCGGACTTCTCTTCTTCACTCAGCTCCCGTTCTTTGATTTCAATGTGGTATTTCTTAGCCAGAAATTTCAGTGCTTCCGGATAAGACATCTGTTCATGTTCCATGATGAAGTGTACCACGTTACCGCCTTTTCCACAGGCAAAGCATTTGCAGAGTCCTTTGGCCGGAGATACGTAAAATGAAGGGGTTTTGTCGTCATGAAACGGACATAGACCAACGAAATTCACCCCCCGTTTGCGGAGTGTGACAAAATCGGAAACGACATCTACAATCTGTGCCGCATCCATAATCCGGTCGATGGTTCCTTGATCTATCATTTTTGTACTTCAGTTGAAAACATGATTTCCCGTGCAAAGGTAGTGATAATATTAACCCCTGCCAATAGATTGGCAGGGGTTAATTAAAAATTGCATCAGCTAGGGAGATTATTTGATTTTTTCTCTGATTCGTGTCAGGTATTTCTTCATGCCTTCCGAATCTTTGTGCTCGATAATTTCAAGCAGGTTTTTCAACTCCGTACGTATGTTGGCCACTTGGTTGGGAGTGCGGGGATTGAACAGGATTTCTTGCAGCAGATAATCATCCTCGCTCAGCAGTCCTTGGGCAATGGCCATGTGCTTCTTGAAGGTGGTACCCGGCGCATCCTGGTGTTTCATGACGGCCGAAAATACAAATGTAGAGACGAAGGGGATGGATAAGGAGTAAGCCATTGTTTCGTCATGCTCTTCAAATGTATATTCAAAGATATTCAGTTTCAATGTCTGATAGAGATCCTTGAAGAAAATCTTGCCTAAGTGGTCGCTCTCACTGATGATGATGGCATTTTCATTGCTCAGATTGTTGAGGCTGGCAAAAGTAGGGCCAAACATGGGATGAGTGGAAACATACCGGAATCCGCTTTCTTCATAAAACTTCTTCAGTCCGTTTTTCACCGAAGCGATATCACTGATGATACAGTCTTTGGGAAGCACCGGCAGCACCTTCCGGAAGGCATCCAGGGTATATTTCACCGTCACGGCATTAATGACCAGTTCCGGTTCGAAATCCTTGATTTCCTCCAGGGTTGTGAAACGGTAGGTGTTGTAGACAAAACGCAGTTGGTGCGGGTTGGTGTCATACACAGCCGTTTCATGCTGGAAACTCAGTATATCTGTAAAGAAGGAGCCCATTTTTCCGGCTCCTAAAATTAATATTCTCACTTTTACAGTTGGTTAAGGATGAATGGTTAATGATTGATGATTTCCATTTGCTGGCGTACAGACTCTTCGTGGATGGCTTCAAAGATTTTTTTCATAAATTCCACATCCATGCCGCATTGTCCCCCCTGGATGCCGCGTTTTTCCAGAATTTCGTTGTAGCGTCCGCTTTGGAGCACTGTGATATTGTGTTCTTTCTTGTAAGTGCCTATTTCGCGTGCGATGCGCATCCGCTTGGCCAGTTCCTGGATGATATTGTCGTCACATTCGTCAATCTGCTTGCGTAGGGAAGTCAGGCTCTCGGTTGATTGGGTTTCCGTACGGATAACCAGCAGACTGAGGATGTAGTCGAGTACATCGGGGGTGACTTGCTGTGCCGCATCACTCCAGGCTGCATCCGGATTACAGTGAGTTTCCACAATCAGACCGTCAAAACTCAGGTCCATAGCCTGCTGGCAGAGTGGAGCAATCAGTTCGCGTTTTCCGCCGATATGGCTGGGGTCACAGAAGATAGGCAAATTGGGCACCCGGCGGCGCAGTTCGATAGGAATGTGCCATTGGGGAAGATTGCGGTAAATCTTCTTGTCATAGCAGCTGAACCCTCTGTGGATTGCTCCGAGCCGTTTCAAACCGGCATTGTTGATGCGTTCCAAGGCACCGATCCACAGTTCCAGGTCAGGATTCACCGGATTTTTAATCAGGACAGGGATGTCCACTCCTTTCAGTGCATCTGCAATTTCCTGTACAGCAAACGGATTGGCTGTGGTGCGTGCACCAATCCAAAGAACATCAATACCTGCTTTCAGTGATTCGTAAACATGCTTGGCAGTTGCCACTTCCGTAGATACGTACATGCCTGTTTCCTTCTTCACCTCCTTCAGCCAAGCCAGACCATCTACGCCAACTCCTTCGAAACCTCCCGGTTTGGTGCGCGGTTTCCAAATGCCGGCACGGAATATCTTCACTCCCTTGGTAGCCAGCTGTTTGGCTGTGTTCATCACCTGTTCTTCAGTTTCTGCACTACACGGACCGGCTATGACAATCGGTCTTTGCGGTTCAATGCCTGGTAATAAAATTGATTCGAGTTCCATATCTTCTGATTTTTATGATTCATTGTTTAAAAAAAGCATTCTCCTGAGCGGTTCATGCCATTGATTTGATTCTTTCTAACGCTTCTGTCAGCTTTTCATCTTTGCAGCACAGCGAGATGCGGATGTAGCGGGCTCCGTTGCTTCCGAAAATGAAGCCTGGCGTGATGAATACCCTTGCTTCGTGCAGCACTTTCTCCGTCAGTTCTTCCACGTTGGAGCAGGATGCCGGGATTTTTCCCCATAGGAACATGCCCACCTGATCTTCGCTGTACGTGCATCCCAGTGCTTTCATGATTTCTCCGGCAATGTGGCGTCTGTTCCGGTAATTCCGGTTATTGCCTTCATACCAGTCGGCTTCTGCTTCCAGTGCAGTAGCTGCAGCCAGCTGCATGGCACGGAACATGCCGCTGTCGATGTTGCTTTTCACTTTCAGAATCCATTGTATGAACGTGGCGTTGGTAGCCAGCATTCCGATGCGCCATCCCGGCATGTTGTGGCTTTTGCTCATCGAGTTGAATTCGATGCAGCACTCCTTGGCTCCTTCCACGCTTAAGATGCTGAGGGGTTGCTGGTTTAAGATAAAGCTGTAGGGATTGTCGTTCACAATCACGATATTCTTCCGGCGGGCAAAGTCCACCAGACGTTCATAGAGTTCGGCAGTGGCGTTGGCGCCTGTCGGCATGTTGGGATAGTTGGTCCACATCAGCTTCACGCGGCTCAAGTCCATCTGTTCCAATGCGTCAAAATCCGGCATCCAGCCGTTGTCTTCCTTCAAATCGTAGTTCACGATTTCTGCTCCCAGCAGCTTGCTGAGCGAAGTATAGGTGGGGTAGCCCGGATTGGGTACGAGCACCTGGTCGCCCGGATTCACGAAAGCCAGCGTTACATGCAGGATACCTTCTTTCGAACCAATCAGGGGTTGGATTTCTTTGGCCGGATCCAGTTCCACTCCGTACCAGCGCCGATACCAGTTGGCAAACCCCTTGCGGAGCTCGGCAATGCCCGTGTATGGCTGGTATCCGTGTCCGTTGGCATCCTGTGCATGTCGGCACAGACTTTCGATGGCTTGAGAAGACGGCGGCATGTCGGGACTTCCGATGCCCAGGCTGATGACATCTTTGCCTTCTGCATTCATCTGAGCTACTTCCTTCAGTTTTTTGGAGAAGTAGTATTCGCTTACGCTTGTCAGCCGTTCGGCCGGTTGTATATTATACATTTGATTTTCCTTCAGCATATTCACCTAGTATTTTAAGTTCTTTGGTTAGCGGAGAGATAGCAGCTATGGCTTGCTTGAATCTCACATACGCATTGAAAGCGACATCCACATAAAATTGATATTCCCATTCTCGTCCGATGATAGGCAATGACTGAATCTTGGTCAGGTTGATGTGATAGAAAGACAGGATAGACAATACTTGCGACAAGCTGCCTTCCGTGTGCGGAAGCGTGAACACCATGCTTGCTTTATTGGCTTGCTGGGGCTTTTCTTGGCGCAGTTCGTCTGCTCTCCACGGGTCGGCTACCACCAGAAAACGGGTAAAATTATGTTTGTTTGTTTCAATTCCTTCCTGTAAAATTTTCATTCCATAAAGTTCGGCTGCGGCTTTCGAACAGATGGCTGCATGCCCCTTTAGCTGTTTGTTCTTTATGATCTCAGCGCTTTGTGCCGTATCTTCTCCTTCCACGACTTTCAGTTGGGGATGTTGGTTGAGAAATTCCCGGCATTGCATTAATGCGATAGGGTGGGAGTTGACTTCCGTCAGGTCTTCCCAGTCCTCTTCCGGCAGACACACAAAACTGTGAGAGATGCGCAGCTTGTATTCACCGATAATTTGAGTGCCGCTCAAGCGAAGCAGTTCATTGTTGTGCAGCAGGCTTCCGGCAATGGTGTTCTCAATGGCCAGCATTCCGATAACCTGGCTGTCTTTCCGGATGGAGGCAAACACCTCCTCGAAGCTGGCACAACAAATCAGTTCGATTTCCTCTCCTTCAAAGTACCGGTGAGCGGCTATATCATGGTAGGAACCCTTTGTTCCTTGAATGGCAATCTTTTTCATGTGTTCAATTTCAGTTATAAAAAAAATCCCGCATCCATCAGGAAGCGGGATTTATATGATTTGTTTTTTTGTTCAATGTTTCCGTATCACTTTCACTTGATACATATAAACTCCCGCTCTACTTTGTGGCTAAAGTAAAAGTAAAAAAAGAAGTAATATGCATAAGTAAATGAGTTCATACGCTGATTGTTTGTTTTTTATTGTGCGACAAAAGTAATACTTTGTCTTTTAAATGCAAATATAAAGTGATAATATTTTTTCTTTTGAAGTAAAAAAGAGTAAAAAAGTTACCTGTTCATCTCTTTGGGGTAACTTTTGTCTTCTTTAACTTAGAAGATGCCGGGCAGTGTTTCCTCTTTCATACCTAAGTTCTTGAACTGTCCGTTCAGGTGGGCTTCCTCCTTGGGATTCAGCTCCAAAGCCTTCTTCATGTCTTCCACCGATCCTTCTTTGTCGTTGTTCAGCAACTTGGCTCTTCCACGTTCTTTGTACGCATCAGCAGACCGTGGATTCAGTTCGATGGCTTCATCAAACAACTCGATGGCTTCCTGCAGTTTTTTCAAGTTGATATAAAGAACACCCAGGCAAAGATAGGCTTGTTCGTTGAACGGGTTGATTTCTGTCACCAGGCGGTAGTCCGCTTCTGCCTCTTCGGTATGGCCGGTAGCTTCTTTGACTTTACCTCTCAGTAGGATAGCCGTTTCTTCATCCGGGTTCTGAGCCAAAATGGCGTTAACATCCTCCATGGTTTCGTTATACTGCTTCATTTTCAGCAACGCTTCAGCACGCATGAGGCGGGCTTCTATAAAATCATCTTTGAGGGTGATGGCCTTCGTCAGGTGAGCAATGGTCATCAGGCTGTCATGCTGACCCTGGCGTGCTTTCCCCAGGAGGAAGTAAGCAGCCGCATTTCCTTCTTCGATACCGATTGCCTTGTTGGCCGCTTTTTCCATAGCCGGATAATCTTCCTGCATGTAGCACACATTGGCCAGTGTCAGGTATGTGCTGACTACGTGCGGTTCCATGTCAACCATCTTTTCCAGCAGTTCCCGGGCTTTCTCTATTTCCTCCATCTGGATATAAAGGTGGCTCAGATACCCCATGGTTTCGAAGTCTTCTTCAATAGCAAGTGCTTCCTTGAAGCATTTTACAGCATAGTCCGGGCGGCCCATGCGTTGCGCACGCAGGCCGTCATATTTGAATATCTCGAAATTCTTTTGTTCGTTTTTCTTCTTTTCATTGTCCGGAGTATCCGATTTTCCGGAGAACAAAGATTTTAAAAAGTTCATAATCGGTTGTTTTTGAGTTTCTCTGCAAATGTAATAACTTATTTTGAAATCTGTATCATTCCATTCTCCATCTTCCAAACGCCTTCATTCAAAAGATGCTGGATAACTGCGGCTACTTTTTCCTTCTCCTCCTCCATGCTGTCGTTTATTTCGGCAGGGGTCATCGGCTTTGCGGCAAGCAGTTGCGTCATTTTCCTGCTCAGTGCATCAAAATCATTTTCCTTCACCTCTTCCGGCGAAGTGCGATGGCTGAGGCAGACGTCACATTGGCCGCAGTTGTGGTCGTTCTTTTCACCGAAATAGCGCAGCAGCATCCGGCTGCGGCACACATTGTCGGTTGTCACATACTCCTCCATGGCTTTGATGCGGGTTTCATACCGTTCTTTCCGCTCCTCATATACCGATGGCGGAATGTGCATGTAGCGCAGCTCCTGCCGTTCGCGTGTGTAGATGATGTATGGGGTTTTCTTGTGTGGAATGTAGTCCACAATCCGTCTCTTGGTTAGCGTAACCAAAATGCGGTAGATTTGTTCACGGGTAAGTCCCGTCCGTAAAGCCAGTGATGCTTCGCTGATGAACGCATAGTCCGTAAAGATGCCGGTATAGGAGCGCAGGATAGCCTGAATCAGCGTTTCCGCTTCCGGTCCCATTTCATGCAATTTATACAAGTCATCCCTCCGGATGGTAAACAGAATCCGGGAGGCGTTGTCTTGCTCGTCTGTATATTCCAGATACCCGGCTTGCGTTAAAATCTTCAAGGCACTGTCTACTGGTACCGGAAAGTATTTGAATTTCCGGCAAAACTCTTCCAGGTTGAATTCTCGTACACATTGGAATCCGTCGCCCATGGCCATCTGATAATAATACTGCACATGTTCGTAGACATCTAAAATATACGCTTTTTCGGGAAACGTGTCTGCTATCCGTTTATGCAGGGTAGCTTTGTCCGATTGGGCATATAGAATGACCGCATACGCTTTCCGTCCGTCGCGTCCGGCCCGTCCGGCTTCCTGGAAATACGCTTCGGGTGAGTCGGGCAAGTCAAGATGGAGCACGAGCCGCACGTCCGGTTTGTCAATCCCCATGCCAAAAGCATTGGTCGCAACCATGACCCGTGTTTCTCCGCACTGCCACCGTTTCTGCCGCAAGTCCTTCACCGCATTCTCCAGTCCGGCGTGATAAAAGTCAGCCGTGATTCCCTCCTGATTCAAGAGCTCTGTAATCTCCCGGGTCCGTCGCCGGTTGCGCACATAAATGATTGCACTGCCCGCTACCCTTCGCAGGATATGGAGCATTTCGCTGGTTTTGTTGTCCGTGGTGCGCACCACATACGCCAGGTTCTTCCGTTCGAAGCTCATCCGGAAGACATTGCCGTTGTGGAAATCCAGTTTCTGCTGGATGTCTTCCACCACCTCAGGGGTGGCTGTGGCGGTGAGTGCCAGCACCGGAATGCCGGGCAGCAGTTTGCGGATTTCGGCAATTTTCAGATAAGCTGGCCGGAAGTCGTATCCCCATTGGGAGATACAATGACTTTCGTCTACGGTGATCATCGATACCTTCATGGAACGGACCTTTGTCTGGAAGATTTCCGTGTCCAGTCGTTCCGGAGAAATATAAAGAAACTTATAATTGCCGTAGATGCAGTTTTCAAGGGCAGTCAGAATTTCCTGTCTTGTCATGCCCGAGTAGACGGCAAGCGCTTTGATGCCCCGTTTGCGCAGGTTGTTCACCTGGTCTTTCATGAGGGCAATCAGCGGAGTAATGACCAGGCACACGCCTTCCTTGGCAAGGGCAGGCACTTGAAAAGTAATGGACTTTCCGCCTCCGGTAGGCATCAGTCCCAGGGTGTCTTTGCCTTCGCCGATACTGGTTATGATCTCTTTCTGCAAACTGCGGAAAGAGTCATATCCCCAGTACTGTTTCAGTATCTCCTCATAGTTATTCAATCGGTTTTATGTCTTCGATTTGAAGTTGCACTTCTCCCCGCTTATGGGTGTTTTCCTCAATGGTGTAGCAGATATCAAACGAGCGTTTGGTTTTGATATAGCGCACGTGCGAACTCTGTCCGAATGCAATACCGTTCATCACATTGTTCGATTTGTTGTCCACCAGTTCCAGTTTGATATGTTCCTGGTCGCGTCCCACCACTTTGCTGGTGCCGTAGTCGTAGACATGGTGCGTGCAGAAAACAGGCTTGGTGTTGTCCGGCCCGAATGGGTTGAACTTCTTCAAGTCATTGAAAAACTTGAAGGAGATATCCTTGAAGTCGATTTCTGCATCAATGTCGATGACCGCACTGGTCTGATCGGGTAGAATGTGATTGGCAACATAATCTTCAAATCGTTTTGTGAAGGCTTCCACATTCTCCACTTTCATCGAAAGGCCGGCAGCATAGGTATGTCCGCCGAAGTTTTCGAGCAAGTCGCGGCAATGCTCAATGGCCTTGTACACGTCAAATCCGGATACCGACCGGGCCGAGCCTGTTGCCATGTCGTCCGTGCGGGTCAGCACAACGGCGGGGCGGTAAAAAACTTCAGTCAGCCGCGAAGCCACGATACCGATCACCCCTTTGTGCCATTCCTCGTTGTAGAGCACGATGGAGCGGCGGTCGGCCAAACCTTCCAGATGAGCCACAATCTGATTGGCCTCTTCAGTCATGCTTTTGTCGAGGTCTTTCCGTGTCTCGTTATACTGATTGATGAGAGCCGCTTTTTCCAGCGCCACTGAGAAATCCTTTTCCGTGAGCAAATCCACCGCTTCCTTACCGTTCTGGATACGTCCCGAGGCATTGATTCGCGGTCCGATCTTGAACACAATGTCGCTGAAGGTGATTTCTTTTTCAGACAAGCCGCAGATATCAATAATCGCTTTCATTCCCACACTGGGATTGCTGTTGAGCTGCTTCAGTCCGTGGAAAGCCAAAATGCGGTTTTCGCCCATAATCGGTACAATGTCCGAAGCGATGCTCACAGCCACGATGTCGAGCAGCGGAATCAGGTGATGAAACTCAATGCCGTTGCTGATGGCAAATGCCTGCATGAATTTAAAGCCCACTCCGCATCCCGAGAGATGTTCGTAGGGATAGGTGTTGTCCGGCCGCTTGGCATTCAGGATGGCAAGAGCCGGAGGAAGCACGTCGTCGGGCACATGATGGTCGCAGATGATGAAATCGATGCCTTTCTCTTTGGCATAGGCAATCTCCTCCACCGCTTTGATGCCGCAGTCGAGTACGATAATCAGTCCCACGCCGGTTTCAGCGGCGTAGTCCACTCCTTTTTTAGAAATACCATATCCCTCGTCGTAGCGGTCGGGAATGTAATAGTCCAGGTTCGAATAGAACTGTTGAATAAACTTGTAGACCAGCGCCACGGCGGTGGTACCATCTACGTCATAGTCTCCATAAATTAAAATACGTTCTTTCTTTCCCATCGCCTTGTTCAGACGTTCTACTGCAACATCCATGTCCTTCATGAGGAACGGATCATGCAGGTCGGGCAATTGCGGCCGGAAGAATCGTTTAGCCTCTTTGGCTTTTGTGATTCCCCGTTGCACCAGGAGCCGCCCAAGAATCGGACTAATGCCGAGCTCTTTGGCCAGTATCTGGCTTGTTTCTGCCTGTTCGGGTGTAATGGGTCGATAATTCCATTTATGATTCATTTTATATATTGTTTTTTCTTTTTCTTATCCAAGGAGCCGGAAAAGGTATTCTTTCCAACAAGGTGTAAAAGTACGAAAAAAACCGGAGTGAAGAGGGGATATGACGAAAATATTTCGAGGGAGGAAGGAAATAACAGGGCGGAAAGACGGGCGGGCCGTGTGGCTGTGAGGAAAAAAAATATCACGGTATTCTGTTGCAAACACCGTGATATTTTATGATTCAGTGGTTCTTTTTTATTTGAACAGTTGGTCCAGATGCTTATAGAACGCCGGGTCTTCACCGATTACAATTTTGTTGATGTTGCCTTCCGGGTCAATCACAATCTTGGTAGGGAATCCGTTGACTGCATACAGCAGCGTAGCGTCGGTAGCATCGTCATTGCGCACGTTCAGCCAAGGCAGTTCGTGGCGTTTGACTGCATCCTTCCATTTTTCTTCCGTATCACGGCAGTCGATACCTACAATTTCCAGTTTATTCTGGTACTTGGCATAGTATTTCTTCATTTCAGGCATTCCCTTGATGCACCAGCCGCACCAGCTTCCCCAGAAGTCGAGCACCACATATTTGCCGCGCAGCGAAGAGAGCGTAAACGGCTTGCCGTTGATGTCTGTCAGTGTAAAGTCGGGAGCCGGTTTGCCTTCTGCTACATTCTTTTTAGCTTCTTCAAACGCCAGGTCGCGTTGGATCGCTGCATCAATCCGTTTGTAGAGAGAAGCCAGCGGACCTGCTTTCACAGCTGCATCCAGCTGAGGCAAGAGTTCTTTCGATTCTTTCAGGCCCAGTTGAGAAAGCAGATACAGCGAAGCATCACTGTTCAGGTGTTCGCGGATGTACTTCACGTACACTTCTTTCTGCTGGTTGGCCAGCGGCTTGTATTGTTCGGTATACAGTTTCTGTATCTCTTCCTGAGGAGCTTTTTCATTTTGAAGTTTTGTCAGCAGGTTGCCCACAGAATCCAGCTGGACACGGATTGGCTTTTGCTGTGCCACGACTGCAGCCAGTTCTTCATGGAATTTGCTTCCGGAAGCCGTACAACCTTTCAGTTCGCCGGTCAGCGTAATGGTCTGTCCGGGGAACAGCAGCACCTGCGTGTTGGCTCTCATGTCATATCCCATGCCGGCTACTGGTTTGGCATACAGCCACACTTCCGTTGGAACCGAGTCGGTGGGCAGGGTATACGAGAATTTGCCTTGCTGCAAGGCAATAGTGTCATGTTTTACGTTTTGACGGCTGAAATCGTTCACGGCAAAGTAGTTCACAATCAGCGTGTCGCTTTCTACTCCAGTGAGTTCTCCCTTCAGCACAGTCTGCTGCGGAGCAGTCTGGCAAGCAGCCAGCAGGGCTGAACCTGCCAGCATAGCGTAAAGATTCTTTTTCATTTTCATGTTGATATAATGTTAGTGTTAATTAGAGGCGGTTGATAAATGCTTTGGCTTTTTCCACAAATACTTCTGCAGGTGTTTTTACCAGCTGCACTTCATCAAAGCTTTGCAGCACCTTGTTCAGTTTGCGCAGCGTTGCTGTTTGGCCCTTAGCTTGCAGTTCTTCTTTCAGGATGCGTACTTTCTCGTAAGCCTGAATACCTTCCACCAGATTCTCGTAGCGCAGACACGTTCTTCCGGCCGGATACAGCATATAAGTGTCGCCGGCTCCCCATGTATAGAAACGGCTGTCGAGCAGGGGTTCGATGGTCCAGCTGTTGAGTGCCCAACGCAAGTAACCATCTAAGTTCTCTTTGGCGGCATACCATCCAATCCAAGCCCCTTCTGCCGGGTTGCTGAATGTGTAGGTATTGGGCCACGATTCCGTACAGCAGGTATAGTAGGTTGTAACCTTTCCTTCCGCTTTTCTTTTTTTCTTCATTTCTTCCGGATATTTGTCGGCAATGGCCACACAATAGTCATTCAGTTCATCCGAAAGTTCGGCATGCAATGCGCCGGCCAGTGAAACATTGAAATGAGGGTCTGCCTCACGGATGATCTTAAACGCTTCCAGCATGTCGGGCATCGGACGTTCATCCATGGCAATATGCGTAATTTCAAACCAGCCTTTCGCTTTCAGATGGGCGGCGAAATCCTTCAGCATGTTCACCCACAGGTCGTGATACTCTTTTTCACCCGGCTTGGTTTTCAGTTCTTTCAGGCTGTTGGTGGCCTGGTCAAAGTACTGGAAAGAAAGTTTCCAGGGAATCATAGAGAAGCAGCCGATTTCTTTTTTCACTCCCATATCCATCATAAACTGCACCCATTTGTCGAACACGGTATAGTCGAACAGCCACGTGCCGTCGATTCTTTTTACCCACGTAATCATGGTTTCAAACGGATCGTATGTCTGGGCACTCCAGGGATGATGCATGATGGAAGTGGTAATCACTTTACCGCCGGCATCCGCATACGGCTTCATTTCTGCTTCCAGCAGTTTGAAGTGTTCTTCCGACCACACCGGCACCTGATGGTAGCGGGCCACGGCGAAAGGATTCTGCCACAAATCCAGATGGAAAGCCCATTCGCTTGGTGCGGGGAGCGTGCGGTTTTGAACATAGACCTGCAGCTGGAGGCGGCCGATTACCGTTTCTTTATTTTTCACGGTAACGGTAGAGGTGTACTGTCCCGGTGTGGCATCTTCAGGAATCCAGACACGGATCCAATATCCTTGAGAAGTCTTGGCCTTCATGGGCAGGGTGAGAGCCAGATGGTCGATGGGGTCGGCCACCAGCGTAGAGTCGAATAAAGATAAATCCGGACGGTGTCCGCAGCTGCCGGTACCCTCCTTGTTCAGTCCGTCTGTCATCACGTAGCGCACAAAACCTTTCAGCAGGCGGTCGTCAGCCAAGCGGCTCTTGCCGGAGGAATGGGTCAGAGGAGAGGTTTCTACCGAAACGCTTTCCAAATCGATGCCCGATGAAATAACGAGTTGGGCAGCCACTCTTTCTCCTTTCCATCCGGTGAGCTTGATGCTTTTCTGGTTCAAGCGCGGATTGCTTTCCTTCTTGTAGCGTGTGTAGCTGTTTCCCCAGGCGCAGCGGGCTTCATTCATTCCTTTCCACGACGTCTCGTCGGTAGGAGTCGGGTTGGCAAGTTCTGTGTATTGAACAATCGGAAAAGGTTTTTGTCCGGTAGGTTGTCCCGAATGGGTGATTCCTGTTTGGTTTTGTCCGTTTACACTTCCTAAGCAGCAGAGTCCGGCAATAATCAGACTGGAAATTTTACTGTTCATGTTCATAAAAATGTTTTAATAGATGATTAAAGGATTTTTTATTGGAGAAGAGAAACACGTTGCAATATTAAGCATAATATTTGGAGTATACAAATTACGCTTCCATAGATTTTGTCCTGCAGATTGTTTTCAGAAACGAAAAGCAGCCGGACGGGCTGCTTCCTGTATGGATCCGTGTGGATGTCAGTGTGTCACAGCAGGTCAGTGGGCGGCCTGTTTGCGCAAGTCGCGCCCTTCAAACCGGCAAATAGCCTCTATCCATTCCGGGGTCATCGGCATGGATTCATGTTTCTCCAGGTCGAAAGCCACCATGACCGAACGGCAGATGCACTTCACTTCGTGCGTATTGGTGTCAATGACCCGTTGTATGAGGTGAAAACTTTTCGTTCCGATTTGAGATACGGCTGTCTGTACGGCAATCTGGTCGGAAGCAAAAATTTGTTTGACAAAATCGGCTTCGATATGCACTACGACGATGCCTGTCTTTTCCCAATCTACTCCCGGACACACCGAAGCAAAGTATTCGGTTTTTCCTAAATCATAGAAAGAGAAGTAAACGGTGTTGTTGACGTGCCCGAACTTATCTACGTCGTTGAAGCGCAACTGGATAGGCAATGTGTGGTGAAATGCGATTTCTTCCATTGTTTTCACTTAATCTTTTTGAATTCGCCACAAAAATAGTATTTTTGCATGTTATTCTCAATTGATAAGAATCAAGAAATGATAGAAGATATTAAAAAAGCTTGCCAGGTAATGTATGAGGGTGGGGTGATTCTTTACCCCACTGATACGGTTTGGGGCATCGGTTGTGACGCGACGAATGAAGAGGCTGTACGCCGGGTGTATGAAATTAAAAAACGGGCCGACAGCAAGGCACTGCTGGTGCTGGTGGATACGCCTGTAAAGGTGGATTTCTATGTGCAGGACGTGCCCTCCGTCGCATGGGATTTGATTGAACTTTCCGACAAACCCCTTACTATTATTTATTCCGGAGCAAGAAACTTGGCTCCGAATCTGCTGGCCGAGGACGGCAGTGTGGGCATCCGGGTGACCAATGAAGAGTTTTCCAGACGGTTGTGTCAGCGCTTCCGCAAAGCGATTGTGTCTACTTCTGCCAATGTGAGCGGCCAGCCCGCAGCGGCAAACTTCAGTGAAATCAGTGAAGAAATCAAGTCGGCTGTCGACTACATCGTCGGTTACCGCCAAGATGATTTGAGCAAGCCGAAGCCTTCGAGCATCATCAAGTTGGATAAAGGGGGAGTCATCAAGATAATTCGCGAATAAATGAGGACAGAAGAAAAGTTGAGTTTGATGCAGCGGTGCATCAAATGGCGTGAAGACAATATCAAGGAAAAACAGTTTATTCTCATCTTGAGTTTCCTGGTTGGTATTTTCACGGCATTGGCTGCTTTGATATTGAAATTCTTTATCCATCAGATTCAGAATTTCCTGACAGATAATTTTAATGCGACCGAGGCCAACTACCTGTATCTGGTTTATCCGGTAGTGGGTATTTTTCTGGCCGGCTGGTTTGTGCGCAACATTGTGAAGGATGACATCAGCCACGGTGTGACCAAAATCCTGTATGCCATTTCCCGTAGGCAAGGGCGCATCAAGCGGCACAACATCTGGTCGTCGATTATAGCCAGTGGCATTACCATCGGTTTCGGTGGTTCGGTAGGAGCCGAGGCACCGATTGTGCTCACCGGTTCGGCCATCGGTTCCAATTTAGGCAGTGTGTTTAAAATGGAACACCGCACCTTGATGTTGCTGGTAGGCTGTGGAGCTGCCGGTGCCATTGCAGGTATTTTCAAGGCTCCGATTGCCGGACTGGTGTTTACGCTGGAGGTGCTGATGATTGACCTGACGATGTCTTCCCTGCTTCCGTTGCTGATTTCTTCTGTAACGGCGGCCACCCTTTCTTATATTACAACCGGCACGGAGGCGATGTTTAAGTTTCATCTGGATGAGGCTTTTGCATTGAACCGCATACCGTATGTGATTCTGCTGGGCATTTTCTGCGGTCTGGTTTCGCTTTATTTTACGCGGGCCATGAATTCGGTGGAAGGGGTGTTCGGACGGTTGGACAATCCGTACAAGAAATTAGCTTTCGGAGGAGTGATGCTGAGTGTGCTCATCTTCCTCTTTCCTCCGCTCTATGGTGAAGGCTATGACACGATTGAACTCCTGCTCAACGGCACTTCCGTGGTCGAGTGGGACACGGTGATGAACAACTCCATCTTCTACGGCTACAGCAATCTGCTTTTGCTCTACCTGATGCTCATCATCTTGTTCAAAGTGTTTGCGTCGAGTGCTACCAACGGCGGTGGCGGTTGCGGTGGTATCTTTGCGCCTTCGCTGTATTTAGGCTGTATCGCCGGATTCGTATTTTCCCACTTCAGCAACGACTTTGCTTTTTCGGCCTATCTGCCCGAGAAGAACTTTGCTTTGATGGGTATGGCGGGTGTGATGAGCGGGGTGATGCATGCACCGCTGACGGGTGTCTTTCTGATTGCCGAGCTCACCGGAGGTTACGACTTGTTTCTTCCGCTGATGATTGTGTCGGTGAGCTCCTATCTCACGATTATCGCTTTTGAGCCCCACAGTATTTATTCCATGCGTCTGGCCAAGAAAGGACAGCTTCTTACGCACCATAAAGATAAGGCTGTGCTCACGTTGATGAAAATGGAGAATGTGGTGGAGAAGGATTTCGTGACCGTGCATCCGGAAATGGATTTGGGCGAACTGGTTAAGGCGATTGCTTCTTCTCACCGCAATGTGTTTCCGGTGACCGACAAGACTACCGGCGAACTATTAGGTATTGTTCTCTTGGATGATATCCGCAACATCATGTTCCGTCAGGAATTGTATCACCGTTTTACGGTGAGCAAGCTGATGACCTCGGCGCCTGCCAAAATCTACACGACCGACGGCATGGAGCAGGTGATGCAGACATTTGATGATACCAAGGCATGGAACTTGCCTGTGGTGGACGAGGAAGGACGTTACGAAGGATTCGTTTCGAAATCGAAGATATTTAATTCATACCGACAAGTGTTGGTTCATTTTTCTGAAGATTAAGTTATGAAAAAAGAAGATTTAAGAATCGTATATATGGGGACTCCCGACTTTGCCGTGGAGTCATTGCGCCAATTGGTGGAAGGAGGATATAATGTAGTAGGTGTCATCACCATGCCCGATAAGCCGGCCGGGAGAGGACATAAAATTCAGTATTCTCCGGTGAAGCAGTATGCTCTGGAAAAGCAACTTCCTTTGTTGCAGCCCGAACGCCTGAAGGATGAGGAGTTCCTCGAGGCGTTGCGTGCGTGGAAAGCCGATTTGCAGATTGTGGTGGCTTTCCGTATGTTGCCGGAGGTGGTGTGGAATATGCCGAGACTGGGCACGTTCAACCTGCATGCTTCTCTGCTTCCGCAGTATCGGGGAGCTGCTCCTATCAACTGGGCGGTCATCAACGGCGACACGGAAACGGGTATCACGACTTTCTTCCTCAAGCATGAGATTGACACCGGGGAGGTGATTCAGCAGGTGGCTGTGCCTATTGCCGATACCGACAACGTGGAAGTGGTGCACGATAAGTTAATGATGCTGGGCGGAAAGCTGGTCGTTGAAACGGTGGAAGCTATTCTCAACGATACAGTGAAGACGATTCCGCAAGAGGAGATGGCGGTGGTGGGCGAACTTCGTCCGGCTCCGAAAATCTTCAAGGATACTTGCCGTATCAACTGGAACCAGCCGGTGAAGAAAGTGTACGATTTTATCCGCGGTCTTTCTCCTTATCCTGCCGCCTGGAGCGAACTGATCACTGCCGAGGGCGAAACGGTGGTGCTGAAGGTCTTCGAGAGTGAGAAGGTGTATGAACCCCATCAGCTGGAGGTGGGCACGGTGCTGACAGACGGCAAGAAATACCTCAAGGTGGCTGTGCCCGACGGCTTTGTCTCCCTGCTTTCTTTGCAGCTTCCCGGCAAGAAACGGCTGAAGACCGACGAACTGCTGCGCGGTTACCGCCTGGCCGACGGATGCAAGATGAAGTAGTTTACAGAAACAGATAGTATGAACCGTCTCAGTTTTGAGACTAATAGAATATAACAATGAAGAAACCGATTATTTCTCCTTCTATTCTTTCTGCTGATTTCGGATACTTGGCAAAAGACATGGAAATGATTAACCGCAGTGAGGCGGAATGGGTACATGTGGATATTATGGATGGTGTGTTCGTCCCGAATATTTCTTTTGGTTTTCCTGTGCTGAAATATGTGGCAGCTTTGACTCAGAAGCCGCTGGATGTGCACCTGATGATTGTGAATCCGGAAAAGTTTATTCCGGAAGTAAAGGCTTTGGGCGCTCAGATTATGAATGTACACCTGGAAGCTTGTCCGCATGTGCATCGGGTGATTCAGCAAATCAAGGAAGCGGGCATGCAGCCGGCTGTGACGATTAATCCGGGCACTCCTGTCTCTTTGTTGCAGGATATTATCCAAGATGTGTATATGGTGTTGGTAATGAGTGTCAATCCGGGATTCGGCGGACAGAAATTCATTGAACATTCGGTGGAAAAGGTGCGCGAACTGCGTGCGCTGATTGAACGCACCGGGTCGAAGGCGCTGATTGAAGTAGACGGTGGGGTCAATCTGGAAACAGGGGCACGGCTCGTTGAGGCGGGTGCCGATGCACTGGTGGCCGGCAATGCCATCTTCAAGGCTCCCGATCCGGAAGCCATGATTCATCAGCTACATGAATTATAAGAAATAAGAATCAAGAAAGTGTGCCGGGTGGGCAGTCCTTGAAAGGCAAGGGGTGCCGGTACACTTTTCTTTTTCTTTGAAAGGATGATTCCTTTTCTTCATAAATATCCTTTCTTTCGGTTGGCTGTTCCCTGGATGTTAGGAATTTATTGCGGCGACCGTTTCTCCGACTCTTTCTCAGAGCCCCTGTGGGGATTTCTTGCCTGTATTCTTTGGGCATGCCTTTCTTTCTTATTTTATTTTTCCGAGCGTTACTCCTGGCGCTGGTGCTTTGGGGTCTCGCTGAGCCTGTTCTGTCTTGCCGGAGGATGGCTGTCGGTGAATCTGCAGTTGAAGACAGCGGCAGAAACCGAGTTCCCCAAGGAAGAAGCAGTCTACCGGCTTCGCGTGAACGATTTTCCGGAGGTCAGGGAGCGCACCTTTCTTTGTAGGGTGTGGCTCAAGGAGCGGCACGATTCTCTGGGCATTCACCCCGTAAACAAGCAGGCTATTCTGTATTTTCAGCGCGATTCTTTGTCTTCCCGGCTTCAGATGGGAGAGGAACTATGGGTGCGGTCGCGCATTTCTCCTCCTGTTTCTGCCCGCAATTTCGATGAGTTCGACTATGCCCGCTACCTGAAAAGAAAGGGAATCAGCGGTACCGGGTTTGTGGCTTCCGGCCATTGGCAGTTCAGTGAATGTCGGAAAGAAAAAGAAGGAATTGCAACTGTCTTGTATCGTTTGGCTGCCTCTTACCGCACGCAGATAGAGAATCTTTACCGCCGGCTGGGGATTGAGGGAGATGAACTGGCTGTTCTTTCCGCTCTCACGTTGGGTGATAAAACCGATTTAAGTGAATCTGTGCGTGAGAGTTACTCCGTAGCCGGTGTCAGTCATGTGCTGGCCCTTTCCGGACTGCACATCGGCCTGCTCTATGCCCTGGCTTTCTTTCTGCTCCGCCCTTTGCTCTTAGGGGGGCAGTCCGGTCGCGTCCTGCGTTCCCTTCTGTTGATTCTCCTGTTGTGGCTGTTTGCTTTCTTTACCGGCCTTTCCCCTTCGGTGGTTCGTTCTGCTGCGATGTTCTCCATCTGGGCATTGGCCGATCTGTGCGGGCGGCAGTCGTTTTCATTAAACACCCTCGCGCTGACTGCCTGGCTGATGTTGCTGGTCAGACCGGTGTGGCTGTTTGATGTGGGATTTCAGTTGTCGTTTGCGGCTGTACTTTCCATTCTGCTGTTTCAGCCCTTTCTTTACCGGCTTTGTCCGGTCCGCCATCGGGCAGGGACGTATCTATGGGGACTGGTCAGTGTTTCGGTGGCCGCACAGCTGGGCACGGCTCCCTTGGTCCTGTTTTATTTTTCCCGTTTTTCTACTCATTTCTTGCTGACCAACCTTCTTGTAGTGCCGTTGGTTACCCTGATCCTTTATGCGGCAGTCGTCCTGCTGCTGCTCACTCCGATGAGCGGTTTGCAAGCGGTAGCAGCCGTCGGATTGGAAAAAATGCTGCGTATGCTCAATCTGCTGGTGAGGTGGGTGGAGCAGCTGCCTTACGCATCAGTCGATGGCATTTGGCTGTATCCTTTGGAGGTAGCCGGCTGCTATCTGGTGCTGGGAGCTTTTTTCTGTTATCTGTGCCACCGGCGCTACGCCCGTCTGGTCACTGCTCTTGTGCTGCTTGCCGCTTGGGGAGCGGTTCATTCATTTGCGGTATGGACCGACCGTCCGCGGACTTCAATTGTCTTTTACAACGTACGGGGGTGTCCGGCAGTCCACTGCATTGAATCAAGCGGACATTCCTGTATTCAGTATGCCGACTCGCTGTCCAACCGGCAACGGCTGCGTCAGACTGCAGCCAACTATTGGCATCATTGTCATCTGTATCCGCCAGCAGAAGGGAGTCGTGACAGTGTGGGACAGCATTTTTTCCGGCGCCAGCAGTTGATCTGCTGGCACGGGCAGCGCGTCTGCATGGTGACAGACAACCGCTGGAAACAGCAGCGTACAGATGATGGGGCTGTCTGTCGGGTGGATTATCTTTATATATGTAAAGGATATACGGGGCAGTTGGCTGCACTGACGCGGCTTTTCCTTCCCGGTTGTGTCATTCTGGATTCTTCCCTTTCCGACTACCGGCGAAACCGCTTGAAAGAGGAATGTCAGCAAAACCATTTGCATTTTATCTCTCTGTCTGATGAAGGTTCTGTTCGCTTTTTGCTATAAGTATTAAGATTTATCTTACCTTTGCAAAATTAAATCAGGTTTAAAATCACCGTGCGCTTTTCTTTCCAGAAACCGCGCAGGAGCATGAAATAGTATATGTTGACAAAAATTATTGCACAAGCAGACATCGACCATTTTGCCAAATGGTTTGAACGGGCAGAAAAAATAGTAATCGTATCCCATGTTTCTCCAGACGGAGATGCCATCGGTTCCTCACTGGGACTTTTTCATTTCCTTGAATCGCAGGAAAAAACGGTCAATGTCATCGTCCCGAATGCCTTTCCGGATTTCTTGAAGTGGATGCCCGGCAGCAAGGATATTCTGTTGTATGACCGCTACAAAGACTTTGCCGACAAGCTGATTGCCGAGGCAGATGTAATCTGCTGCTTGGACTTCAATTCATTGAAGCGCATCGATGAAATGGCCGATGCGGTAGCGGCTTCCCCTGCCCGCAAGATTCTGATAGACCATCATCTTTATCCGGATGATTTCTGCAAAATCGTTATGTCTTATCCCAACATTTCCTCCACTTCGGAACTTGTTTTCCGCTTGATTTGCCGCATGGGTTATTTCAGTGACCTTTCAAAAGAAGGGGCTGAATGTATTTACACGGGTATGATGACCGATACAGGAGGTTTTACTTACAATTCCAACAATCAGGAAATCTATTTCATCATCAGCGAACTGCTTTCCAAGGGAATCGACAAGGATGCTATTTACCGGAAGGTGTTCAACACTTATTCTGAAAGCCGTTTGCGCCTCATGGGGTATGTGTTGTCCAATATGATTGTCTATGCTGATTGCAATGCGGCTCTCATTACGCTGACTGCTGCCGAGCAGGACAACTTTCATTATGTAAAAGGAGACAGTGAAGGGTTTGTGAACATACCTCTTTCCATTAAAAACGTCTGTTTCTCCTGTTTCTTGAGGGAAGATACTGAAAAATCCATGATTAAGATATCGCTCCGTTCGGTAGGCACCTTCCCGTGCAATCAGGTAGCTGCCGAATTTTTCAACGGAGGCGGACATCTCAACGCTTCCGGAGGCGAGTTTTTCGGAACGATGGAAGAAGCCAAAGCAGTTTTTGAAAAGGCGTTGGAAAAATATAAACCTTTACTGACAGCCAGTTGCTAACCGGTAAGGTTAAAAGTGAGGAGAAAAAGGTTAAAAGATACGAACTTTCAACTTTCCTCTTTTAACTTTTAATGATTTTGAGATACATTTGTACAGAATAAAGCTAATAAACAGATAATGAAGAAACTTATTTTTTTATTTCTCTCTTTGTTGACTGCAGGAAGTTTGTTTCAGGCTTGCGATGATTCAAAGACGTATGCTGAAATGTTGGAAGAAGAGAAAGATGCAGTAGAGAGATTTATCAAGGATAGCGCCATTCATGTGATTTCCGTAGAGGAGTTTGAACGGAACGACACCGTGACAAAGGCTAAGGTGAATGGTGATGCGTATGACGAGTTCGTATTCTTCCCCAGCGAAGGGGTGTATATGCAGATTATTGACCGTGGCACATCGGATGTAAACGACAAAAATGCCTATAAGTTTGAAGACGGCAATATCATCTGTACCCGTTATGAGGAAATCAATATCGATTCACGCGAAGTGGCAGCCTTCAACATCCCCTTGGAAGGATTTGAAGATGCCGGACAGTTGTATGCCAATCCGGCGGTGTTCCGTTATGTGAAGACGGACACTTATTCGGCAGGTACTTTTATTGAGATGGACTATGTATGGGCTTCTTTCTATGGAAGTACGGCTGTTCCGCAGGGATGGCTCTTGGCACTGCCTTATTTGCGTGACATGGCTCATGTGCGTCTGATTGTTCCTTCCAAAATGGGACACAGCTCTGCACAGCAATATGTGGTGCCTTACTTCTACAACATCACTGAGTTCATGAAAGCAAGAAGCTGATCATATTAACAATTTATAAATCTTTTACTAAAAGAACTATGACTCTAATCAAATCTATCTCTGGTATCCGCGGTACTATCGGCGGAGGAGCGGGCGAAGGATTGAACCCGCTGGATATTGTAAAGTTCACTTCGGCTTACGCAACATTGATTCGTAAGACATGTACGGTAAAAAGCAACAAGATCGTGGTAGGTCGTGATGCCCGTATCTCAGGTGAAATGGTAAAAAACGTAGTAGTCGGCACATTGATGGGAATGGGCTGGGATGTAGTGGACATTGATTTGGCTTCTACTCCGACTACTGAACTGGCTGTAACGATGGAAGGTGCATCAGGTGGTATCATCCTGACTGCTTCTCATAATCCGAAACAATGGAATGCACTGAAGCTGCTCAACGAACACGGTGAATTCCTGAACAAGGAAGAAGGCAACGAAGTGCTTCGCATTGCTGAGGCTGAAGAATTTGATTTTGCTGATGTAGACCATTTGGGTTCTTATCGCAAAGATTTGACGTACAATCAGAAACATATCGACAGTGTGTTGGCTCTCGACTTGGTGGATGTGGAAGCTATCAAGAAGGCTGACTTCCGTGTGGCTATCGACTGTGTGAACTCGGTAGGAGGTATCATCCTTCCTGAGCTGTTGGAACGTCTGGGTGTGAAACACGTAGAAAAACTGTATTGCGAACCGACAGGTAACTTCCAGCACAATCCGGAACCGCTTGAAAAGAACTTGGGCGACATCATGAACCTCATGAAGGGCGGCAAAGCGGATGTGGCATTCGTGGTTGACCCGGATGTGGACCGTTTGGCTATGATTTGTGAAGACGGTAAGATGTATGGTGAAGAATATACGCTGGTTACGGTGGCTGATTATGTATTGAAACATACTCCGGGCAATACGGTATCCAACTTGAGTTCTACTCGTGCTCTGCGTGATGTGACACGTAAATATGGTATGGAATACAATGCTTCGGCAGTGGGTGAAGTGAATGTGGTAACCAAGATGAAGGCAACGAACGCTGTCATCGGTGGTGAAGGTAACGGTGGAGTGATCTATCCTGCCAGCCACTATGGTCGTGATGCGTTGGTAGGTATCGCTTTGTTCCTCAGCCATCTGGCTCACGAAGGTAAGAAGGTGAGCGAACTGCGTGCCACTTATCCTCCTTATTTCATTGCCAAGAACCGTGTTGATTTGACTCCGGAAATTGATGTGGATGCTATCCTTGCCAAGGTGAAGGAAATCTATAAGAACGAAGAAATCAACGACATTGACGGTGTGAAGATTGACTTTGCTGACAAGTGGGTTCACTTGCGCAAGAGTAACACAGAGCCGATTATCCGTGTGTACAGCGAAGCTTCTACAATGGAAGCAGCAGAGGAAATCGGTCAGCAAATTATGGCTGTTATCAACGAACTGGCAGGTAAATAATCCTCCACTTGTTGAAAGATATAAATATAGGGTGCATTTCTTCGGAAGTGCACCCTTTTTTTGTGTTTAATTTACTTTTGGAAATAAACAGCATGTTTTTTCTAGATTTTTTATTCCTTTAGAGATTAAATATAATATCTTTGTTCCCAGCAATAAGAATAGTATTGTGTGGATGAATAAAAATGAAATACACTTAAGGATGAAGACAAAATATTTGCCATTTTATATAAGTTCAATTCTGCTTCTTGCTTTTTCCTTATTTTCTCTAACCTGTCATGCGAATCAAGGAAATAATAACTACATTTTTAAAAAAGTAGACCATCAGCAGGGGCTTTCAAATAGTGCAGTATTATGTCTTTTTCAAGACGATGAAGGATTGATGTGGTTTGGCACATACGATGGGGTGAATTGTTGGGATGGAAAGACAATGGAAATATACCGTTCCGATTTCTCCAAGGATAGAACTTTAAGTAATAATGTGATACATTCCATATCACAAGCAGACGACCATTGTTTGTGGATTGACACCCATTTAGGGATAAATCGCTTTTCTCAGAAGTTTAAAAGGGTAGTCGGTAACTATGAATTTAATGGTGATTACTGTATTCATTCTAATGCTAAAGGAGAAACATGGACAATAGCAGAAGATGGTTTGTATTATTTCAATACACATCATCAGAATTTTATCCGTACAGAAAAGTTAGTTTTACCGATTGACAGCATGGAGCGAAGAGCTTTCGTAGGAGATGACGGTACGCTTTGGTTGTTTCCCCTTCATTCCGGTCAGATCCATCATTATTCATTGAATAGTTTTGCTACAGACAGCATGTCGGTTAAGTCGTCTCTTGAAGTAGAAAACTTTCATTCCAAACAGATTAAAACAGTTTTTTATCAAAGTGGAGTCTTCAATTTTATTGATTCTGACAACGACTTGTATATGTACGACATTTCACGCAAGACTAAAATATATATACGCAATCTATCTTCACTGGTAAATTTATATGGTAATATAGTTGGAATTGTCACTTTTTATGAAGATATTATAGTCGCTTTCCGTTCCAATGGACTTTTGCGTTTACGTGCTTCTCGCAAATACGAGGAAGAAATTGTAGACAGAAACATTCGTGTATACTCTTTATATCGTGAGCCTAGGCAGGGATTATTGTGGATTGCATCTGATGGGCAAGGTGCTGTTATGTATGCGAAGAAATATTCAGTGGCCACTAATTTGATGCTGAGTCGGATGTCTGTTAACTTGAGTCGTCAGGTGCGTTCGTTGATGACTGATAAGTACGGAAATCTATGGTTTGGCACAAAGGGGGATGGTGTTTTGTGCGTGCCAAACTATACTTCTCAGTGGAATAATACGGTGGTAAATGCGCATGTATACTGTCCGGGGAACAAACAGGAGTCTCTGTCATACATAAAATGGAATAAAGAATTTCATGTGTATAAATTATTGCAAAGCCGGTACAGGAATGGCTTTTGGATTGGTGCAGGTTCTCCCGGGCTTTATTATTATGCTTATGACCAAGATAAGGTGCTCGGTGTTGATTTTCTTTCCGGAAAACCTGTAATAGAAATTCATGATATATATGAGCAGAATGACAGTGTGCTATTTGTGGCCTCGGCTGGTGAAGGATTTTATAAACTTATCCTTGAAAAACAAGGTGATAAGGTTTGTGTACGCGAACAGAAACGTTACCGTTTTTTTCATGATCAGCAGGATATATCGATGTTCTATCCAATGCTTTCTGAGGGGGACTCCTTATTATGGTTAGGTAGCCGTGAAAAAGGGCTGGTTCGTTTCGATATGCGTACTGAAGAATATCTAGTAATTTCATTGAAAGAACGACTGAAAAAATCAGTTGACGATATACTTAGTCTTCACCGAGCTAAGGATGGTAATATGTATATTGGTACTACTTCAGGTTTGGTGTCTTTGGCGATTAATGGAAATAAATTTGAAGCTCACTACATTGGCAGAGAGCAAGGGTTATTGAATGACATGATTCATGGTGTTCTTGAAGATGGAAATGGCTTTCTGTGGTTGAGCACTAACAGAGGACTGATTAAATACAATCCTCTCAATGGCTCTTCTCATGATTATTATTATAATGGAGGAGTGCAGGTAGGGGAGTTTAGTGATGATGCCTATTATTTATGTCCATATACAGGTAGACTATTTTTTGGTGGTATTGATGGTTTGTTATATTTAGAGAATGAAGTAGCTGTGGCACCTGATTTTTACCCGGGTATTTTGTTTCGTCGATTTTGGATAGGGCGAAAAGAAATCAGTCTAGGTGATTGTTTGTCAGACGATGGCAAGAGTCTAAATCTATCAGGTAAAACAGTGTCTTTTTCTTTATCTTTTGCTGTACCTGACTATCTTACAGGAGAAGAAACTGAATATTCTTTTATCTTAGAAGGACATGACAAAGATTGGAGTATATTTAGCAGTTCGAATGAAGCATCTTATGTTGAGGTACCTTATGGAGATTATGTGTTTAAGGTGCGGTATAAAAAAGATGTATTTGATACAGATTATAAACTGTGCACTATGCCTATTCGTATTTCTCCCCCGTGGTATTTGTCTTTATGGGCTTATATATTCTATATTTTAATTTTGCTCGTATTGGGTTCTTATTTGTTTTATTTGTTACGTAGATATTTTTTACACGAGCAAATATTAAAACGATTGATGTTGAAAGAAGGCAAATCAGGAATATCGGTAGACAATATGGATACTCGTAGCTTAGTTGATAGTTTCACCTTGATTTATAATGCTTGTGATTACATACGTGCAGAAAATGCGACCTATGTAGAAAGGTGTAAGCAAGTTGATTTGATAAGAGAGATTTCTATGAATATGCTGTTTCGTCCAGAAATACTTCAGACGGAGCGTATTAAACAATTTTATCCTACCATATTTGTTCTTTCGGCACAAATGTGTGTGAAGAAAATATCAGAAGAAGTGATTAACGTGCTACAGACTGAAGGATATGATACAACATTTTTGCATGGTATCATACCAGGAGAACTTTCTTATCCTATATATCCAAATGCTTTACGTTGTATTTTGTATTATTGTTATCGTTCACTATGCTCTTACACTGCTTTGAAAGATGTAACTATTACGGCTGAATTAGAGAACGATAAGATGAAGTTTACTTTTATATCAGACCATAATGCAGCTATAGAAGAACTGTATAGGCAACTTGTTGGCACTTCCAGTGTTTCAACTTGCAACAAGCATATTGATGACAGATTTGGCATGCAAGTTATGCTTGGATTTGTGCAATCAGCCTTGCATCAATTGCAGGTAGAAATATGGCAAGATACGATTAAGGAGGAGGGCAAATGCTTTTTCAGTCTGCAATTGAATCCGGCAACATTGCATAGTGAATCATCCAAAGAGCAGAAAACACTTCTTTTATTGGAAGATAGGGATGAGATGATTTGGCTTATAACCGGTTTGCTTTCTGAACAATACTCTGTTGTTGCGGTAAGAAATGTGCAGGCAGCTTTTGATGAAATACGCAATTCTGTTCCTGCAGTCTTTCTTGTCGATATGTTCATGTATGCGAATGAGGAAAATGTTTTTATGGAATATATAGGTAAAAATCGTTCTTTGTTGTCAAAAACGGCATTTATTCCTATGTTAGTTTGGACGGCAAGTTCGGCTGTGCAACGCGAATTGATTAAATGGTCTGATTCTTATATTGTGCTTCCATATGATATTTTATTCTTAAAAGAAGTGATTTACACAGCACTTTATGGAAAAAAAGAAGGCAAACAAATTTATTTAGAAGATTTGGGAGATTGGGGGGCACATATCGTTTGTACAACTGCCGAGCAGGCCGATTTTATGCGTAAACTGCTGCAGGTGATAGAGCAAAATCTAAGTCATGAAGATTTAGGCTCTACATTTTTGGCTGAACGCATGGCGATGAGTTCCCGGCAGTTTTATAGGAAGTTCAAGGAAATATCTTCATTGCCTCCCAGTGATCTGATTAAAAGTTATCGTATGGAAAAGGCTGCCCGCTTGTTGCGTGAAGAGGATCTTTCCATACAAGATGTAATTATGGAGGTGGGAATTTCAAGTCGTTCTTATTTTTATAAAGAGTTTGTTCTTAAATTTGGGGTGACCCCTAAAGAGTATCGTGAACAATATAAATCTTAATAATTGTAATAAAGACTACGATGAATTTAGTTTGACTGATTTCATGTCGTAGTCTTTTTTTGTACTCTATTTTATTCTCAAGTCTTTTATATAACATATAATCAGTTAGTTATAAATTCCTCTGATTGACATAATTGTTCTTTCGTTGTACATTTCAAAATTGCCTTATTTTTGGCGTAGGGGAGGAATAATTTCTTCTTTATAATACATTTCTTTGCATCCGTTAACAAGTAAATCTTGGAATTGAACATGTTTGATAGCTTTATTATTAATTTAAAAACAAGTAAGCATGAATTTGTTTAAACTGGAAAAACATCACACGATGAGGTTGATGTGGTTAGTGGCAATATTAATTGCGTTCAGTACAACGGTGTGTGCTCAGAATACTTCTGTTACAGGACGTATTTCTGATGAAAAGGGAGAATTGCTCGTTGGAGTAAGTGTACAGGAAAAAGGTACCGGTAATGGTACTATAACTGATACCAATGGGCAGTACAATCTTAAATTATCTACTCAAAGTCCTATTTTGGTTGTTTCTTATATAGGATATAAGTCACAAGAAATTAAAGTAGGAAAACAGAAAGTTTTGGATATTATTTTGTCTGAAGAAGTATCTTCACTTGATGAAGTTACGGTTGTGGCTTATGGTAATCAGCGTAAGGTGTCTGTTGTCGGAGCACAATCTTCCATGAAGATGGACGATATAAAGATGCCAACGGCAAATCTGTCGGCTTCCATTGCCGGACGTTTACCGGGCTTGGTCGCTGTTCAACGGAGCGGCGAGCCTGGTCATGATGAAGCTGATATTTGGATTCGAGGTATTTCTACATTTACTAACCAGAATTCCAAACCTCTTATTTTAGTAGATGGTGTAGAACGTGACTTCAATAACATCGATCCCAATGATATTGAATCTTTTACTGTATTGAAGGATGCTTCAGCTACTGCTGTATATGGTGTACGTGGTGCCAACGGAGTTATCATTATTAAGACTAAACCAGGTAGAGTGGGCAAACCACAGTTTTCTGTAGACTATTATGAAAGCTTTGTGACATTGACGAAGAAGCCTGAACTTGCTGATGCGTATGCTTATATGGATGCGGCCAACGAGGCTTATATGAACTCTAAAAACAGCCTTCTTTATACTCCGCAATACATAGAAGCTACCAAGAAGGCACATGGACTGCTTCCTAACGATAATCCAAAGATGTATAATTCTTATCTTTATCCTGCTGTAAACTGGATGGATGAATTGTTTAAAGATTGGGGACATAATCGGCGAGCTAATGTCAGTGTACGTGGCGGTGTCCCAAATGCATCATATTATGTTTCATTGAGTTATTATAATGAAACAGGTCTCACTCGTACGGCGGAAATGGAAAATTACAATGCTAATATCCGTTATGACCGTTACAATTATACTGCCAACCTTAACTTAAAGCCTACTGAAACAACGACCATTGATTTAGGTTTCAGCGGTTACCTTTCTGAAGGAAACTATCCGCAGATTTCAACCAGTAGCCTATTTTCTGGTGCTATGCAGATTAATCCGGTGTATTATCCGCTAATGATGCCCGACGGTAGTGTTTCTGGTATTTCCGGTAACGGCGATCAGCGTAATCCGTATGCTGACTTGACTCGGAGAGGTTACACTAACTCGGCCAAAAATCAGTTGAATTCGAATATTCGTATCTCTCAGGATTTAGGTTTTTGGAAGTGGAGCAAGGGACTGAGTGCTTCGGCTATGATTGCTTTCGATGTGCGCAATACGCGTGATTTGAAATATGAGAAATGGGAAGATACGTATTATTTCAGCGGTACGAAAGATCCAGTTACAGGATTGTGGAATGACGATGTGTTCAATGAGGATGGTACTTACAAAACTTACCGTTCTCATGTAGGTTCCAAAGAATTGTCGTTTAATACGGAAGGCATGAACAAGCGCAGCACGTATGTGGAGGCATCATTGAATTATGATCGTTCATTCGGTTTACATCGGGTAGGCGGACTTATCCTTTACAATCAAAAAAGTGAACGTATTGTTTACGACAACAACAATGAAAGAAGCTATTCAAGTCAGGACCGTATCATCCGTACTTTACCTTACAAACAACAGGGTGTTGCTGCTCGTCTCACTTATTCATGGAACGACCGCTATTTTGCAGAAGTAAATGCTGGATATAATGGTTCAGAAAACTTTAGCCCCAATAAAAGATTTGGTTTCTTCCCTGCTATAGGTTTAGGTTGGGCTGTTTCTAATGAATCTTTTTGGGAGCCTTTGCACAAATATGTATCATTCTTTAAAATTCGTTATACCGATGGTCTTGTTGGTACGGATGCTGTTACTAACCGTCGCTTTATGTACCTTGATGTAATGGGCTCAAATAATGGATATCAGTTTGGTGTTGATAATGTTGGTGTTGGCGGATGGGGTATTACTAAATATGGTTCTAATGTAGGATGGTCTACTTCCCGCAAGCAGGACTTAGGATTTGATATTAAGTTCTTGAATGATAATCTTTCTGTGACTGTTGATTTCTTCAAGGAACATCGGAAAGACATTTTCTTGCAGCGTGCAACTGTGCCTGATTATTCCGGATTTATAGAAATGCCTTTTGGAAACTTGGGTATAGTAGATAATAAAGGTGTGGAAGCAACTTTAGAATGGACTCAACAGCTCGGTAAGAAGGTCTTTTTGACTGTTCGCGGTAATTTGGCTTACAATGAGGATAAAATAGTAGAAAATGATGATCCTGCCGTAGCTTATCCTTGGTTGGAGAAGAGAGGAACGAATGTAAACGGACGTTGGGGGTGGATTGCTGAAGGTCTTTTTACAAGCGAAGATGAAATTTTGGATCATGCCAAGCAGTTCGGTGAAACTTATCCCGGACAGGTGTCTCGTATCGGTGATATCAAGTATAAAGACTTGAATGGAGATGGTACTATCGACGATTATGATAAGTGTCTTATAGGACAAGGGGACGTACCTAAGATGTATTACGGATTCGGTGTGGATTTGCAAGTTCAGAATTTTTCTTTCGGTGTCTTGTTTTCTGGTAATGCCAAAGCAGACCGCTGTCTGAGTGGCAATGCGGTTCATCCATTTTCTGATGCTTCGGGTATTTCCAATCTTTACAGCAATATTACCGACAGATGGTCAGCAGATAACCCTACCAATGAAGACGTGTTTTATCCGCGCCTCTACTATGGGGCAAGCGATAATGCCAACAATACGAAAACCAGTACTTGGTGGCAGAAGGATGTCAGTTTTTTGCGTTTGAAACAACTGAACATTTCTTATAACTTGCCTAAAAAAGTATTGAATGGAACGTTCTTGAACAGTGCAAGTCTCTATTTGATGGGTACTAATTTGCTCACTTTCTCTAAATTTAAGTTATGGGATCCTGAGTTGAATACGAATAACGGAACAAGCTATCCTAATTCTCGTTCATTCTCGGTGGGTGTTAATGTAAGTTTTTAATTTTCAGTTAGTAATGAATATGAAAAATATATTTAAAATAGGAATTGTGACTTTGTCTTTGGCTATGGGTTTGAGTTCATGCAACGATTTCTTTGATTCGATTCCGGGTGAAACGTACGACATGGAAGGTACTTTTTCTAACCGTTCCAAGACAATGGAGTTTTTGAACAACGTATATAGTTATGTCAACAATGAGAATAGCGAACGGTTCATGATTTCCGGTGGTTCACCTTGGACTGCCGGTACTATCGAATCGGATATTACTTGGGATTGGCACAATACTAACGAATGGACTACTGGTAAAACGTATGCTTCATCTGGTTGGGTTAATGTTTTTTTTATTGAAAACTATAAAGGAATAGCCAAGGCCAGTACGTTTATTCAACATGTTGACAAGTGTTTGGAGGCCACTCAAGGCGAACGCACAGTTTGGAAAGCACAGGCACGTGCATTGCGGGCTTTTTACTATTTTATGATTTTCCGTACTTATGGTCCAGCTGTTCTCATGGGAGAAGTTCCTCTTTCTGTAGATGCTCCATTGGATGAAGTCTTGAAAGAGCGAAGCTCGGTAGATGAGTTTGTGAAATACATTGTGGATGAATTTGATAAAGCTGCAGTAGATCTTCCAGTAAAATACAATGGTTCTAATCTGGGACGAATTGACCGCGGTACTTGCAAGGCAATGAAGGCCAATGTACTGCTTTATGCAGCAAGTCCTTTGTTTAATTGTAATTCCGATTTTGCAGGAGTCATCAATAAAGACGGCAAGCAATTGTTTCCACAGGATAAGTCACAAGAACAAGCAAAATGGGTTGCTGCTCGTACTGCTTACGAAGAGTTTTTCCGTGATTTTGTAGACAATGGTGTCTATCAACTTTACACGACTACCAACGGAAATGGTGAAGTAGATTATTATGAGTCTTATCGTAGAGTAACTTGTGGGATGAACTATAGTGATGATAATAAAGAGCAGATCTTTGTACGTGTGGTTGATGAGGGTAATGATAATTACGAACTCGTTCCTTATCATGCAGGTGAAAACTCCGACTTAAAAGGAGGTATGGGATTTGGAGCTACTCAAGAAATGGTCGATTTGTTTTTTACCAAAGACGGTTACCGCATAGAAGATCCCGAATCAGGATATGAAGAGTATGATGGTGTACCTTCTGCAGAGCATTTGGGTTGGAGTGGTGATTATAAGAATGAAAATTCAGATGTGGTTTGTTTTGAAGGCAACAGCAATATGACATTGAAGCAATGGGCTAATCGGGATCCTCGTTTTTATGTTTCCATTACATTCAATGGTTCCCGATGGGTACGTCCACGAAGTGATGGTAGCTGGATTACGACCGAATTGTATCAAAGCGGTAATTCTGGTCATGGTAAAGCATCTTGGGATGCTCCTTATACAGGTTATGGTGTGCGTAAAAGAGCTCCTATTAATGGTACGTGGTCTGGTAGACATACATGTATTCATTTGCGTTTAGCTGATATGTACTTGGGTTATGCTGAGGTATTGAGTGCTTGTGGTGATTACAAAGAAGCACTGAAAAAAGTAAATGATGTGCGTGCTCGTGTGGGGTTGAAGGGTTATGGAAATGGAAGTGATCAGATTGCTTGTCCTGAAAATAGAATAGAGGTTGATAAGCGAATTCGTCGGGAACGTTTGGTTGAGTTGGCCTTTGAGCGGAAGCACTTTTTTGATGTGCGTCGTTGGAAAGTAGCCGATATGGCAATAGGTGACGGATGGATTTATCCTTCTTATCATAAAGGTGGTGAAGGCGGAGAAATTCATGGAATGAGTGATGACAAGGATCTTCCGGCTTTCTTTGAGAAAAAAGTTACGGAGCTTCGTGTGTTTGACAAAAAGCACTATTTGTTCCCGATTCCCGATCAGGATATCCGTCGTAATCCGAAAATGGTTCAGAATTATGGATGGTCTGCTGAATAGTAGACCTCCAATGAATCGTAAGTGCTTTTTGTAGCTCTTGCAGGAGCGCTTGCGTGATAAAATAACGTAGAAATGAATAAACATATGTTGAATAAGTTAAACAAAACTTTCTTTCTTTGTCTCTTGTCTTTTCCTGTTGCATTGACAGCTTGTTCAAGTGGTGACGAGGATGGTGGAGGGAAAGTTGCTGGGGAAACTTCGCCATATTGGGTGCTTGGCAGCGGCAATTCAAATATGCCGTCAAGTGGCACTATCGTTGCGCAGTATTCGGATGCCCCTGTTGGTTCCGAAATTAGTAAACTGGTAGATAACGACTCGTCTACAAGCTATCTTACTTATCACAGTAGCTTCGACTTGTCCTGGAATGGAAACAGTAATATTGCTGTTTTATCTTATTCCTTAACTTCAGCCAAAGACTCGCCAGAGATGGATCCTAAATCGTGGACACTCTCCGGTTCTATGGATAATAAAGTTTGGAAGTTGTTGGATGAGCAAGATAATCAGGTGTTCAGCGAGAGAAAAGAGACGAAATTGTATGAGATAAACAATATAACTGCTTATCGCTATTATAGATTGTCGGTAAAAAGCAACTGTGGCGCAGAAGCAACTCAGCTTGCAGAGTGGGTGCTTTCGGCAGCCACATTCACGGGAAATATCGATGATTTGATGCCTCATGCCAGTGGACATACGTACACTGCCGACACACCCATGGGGATTCAGCACAAAGATGATTCAACCGCTTCAGCTACCGACTTAGCTTGGTTGGCTGATGCGTCTCAAGAACCTGAGACATTCGATGGCAAGTCATGGGCTGCATTTCCTGTAGGTTCACTTTATCCTTTTGGTGACCCGAAGCCTGCAGATGTTAATCAGCATGTCATCGGTGATTGCTGTGCTTGTGCAGTAATGGCTTCCATAGCCCATCTTTATCCTAAGTATATCAAGCAAATAGTGAAAGATAACGGAAATAATACTTTCACAGTCTGTTTGTATGATCCCAAGGGGAAACCGGTAGAAGTGTCTGTCAGCAATTTATTCGTGGCCGATGGCGACAAGTTGGGTGCAGCTTCTGGAAAGGCCGATCAAGTCACTTGGGCCACTGTGATAGAAAAAGCTATTATGAAGTGGAAACAGGTGTACGGAGGTTCTTCCAATATAAATGGTATTGCTACTGAATTTGTGGCTGCCATTCTCACCGGCAATGGCAGTAGTTTTGCCTTTTCGCCTGGAAAACTGTCAGCGGATGAACTGAAGCGTGCAGTGACGGTGTCGTTACAGCAGGGAAAAATAGTGATAGGAGGATTTAAGGACAATGGTTTGCCTGTAGGTCAGTATAAGACTGTTAATTTTCATGCGTATAGCTTCTATCCTTCATCCAGTAAGGACGTTTTGTTTACTATGCGTAATCCATGGGGATTCCTTCCTTTGGTTAGTGGAGGGAATAGCGATGGTAAAGAGGATGGAGTGATACCCGTTACAGACGACGGCGTGATACCGCAGAATATTGATATCCGTGTCATGGAACCAGGTGCAGCTGTTGCGTATGCTCAAGTAGGAAAGGTAGAACCTTATTTGCCGCCTTCTTACCGCCCGATGCCTATGCGAGTATCCGACGTTCTGTTGCGTACAGGGAGGTAGTGTAGAGAAAAGACTATAAAATGATTAATATTGAAAATTCTTATTACAGATGAAAAATTATATTTATATATTGTTTTTGTTTTGCCTTGTTTTATCAGGCTGTGGGCTGGCAGAACCTTGGAAGGATTGGCAAAATGAAGGTGAAATGAGCGATTATCGCTTACGTCCGTCGGAACTCAAAAAGGTGCTTTGTGAGCCAGCAGGATGGAAGATGATTTATGAAGGCGTTACTTTTTATTTTCAATTCAATGAAGGGGGAACGTTGAATTCCGATACCAATGAGAAAATGTTGGATAATGCACTGGAAGACGTGACTTATTCTTTGGATTTTCAAGGAGAGGAAACCTTGTTGATCTCAATCCAAAATGGTGGTATGCTGCAGTACTTGGATGAAAACGCAGAGAGCACGTTGCTGGTTTCCACTTTTTCCGAATCGGAAGTTGTGGCCACTGGAAGAGATTTTGGCAAAACAATGACGCTTGTGCCAGTTTCAACGGCAGAACTTCAGCAAGCTAAGGAAATGAAGAGAAAGGCCATTATCGCTTACAATAAATTGCTGGCTGTTGATAAGTTGAAATCAGAATTGAACAACGGTACTTTCTGCAGCACTTCCGCTGACGTCTTGGCTCATTATCTGTTGTCTTGCGATATAAGCGGTGCATGGTCATTGCGGGTGTCATATGTAGAAAATGGTATTGTAAACCATGAACAGCATGCTGTAGATATCAATCTTACTAATGATGAAAATGCTGAATTAGCATTGGATTCTCCTGTTTCTGTGGGGGGAATCACCATCGGTAAATTCTATTATAATTATCTGAGTGCCAAACTGACAACAGATAATGCACAGGTGCAATGTGATACTCGTAAGATTTCTGATTTGGTTGCTTGGTATGCCGGAGGCAACTGGAAAACACATAAGATAGATAAGGATGTGATTCACGCGGACTTTAAAGGAATGTTCCATGCTGATGTGGAGCTGGATGATCGGAATCCAAGAAATCTGGTTGTGTGTCCTTGGAATGGAATGGGTTCCTACGTAGGATTCAATTTGTCTCTCAAGGCTGACAACGTTTCCGGTCGTGTCGTTTTTAAACTGGGAAATCCCTATGACATGTTTGGTTGGAATAACAATCCAGATGATTATGCGCGTGTGGAACAGGATTATGCCAAGTTTCTGTCGTTCTGTCGTTCTGCTGATGGATTGTATTTCTGCAGCAATGCCAATGGTACAGTTGTTTATGTTCTTAGTGCTGACAGTGAACAATGGTTTAGAATGAAGCAATAATCTTAGAATATAAGTACATAAAATAAAATACCATGAATAAAAAGAAATTACTTTTTTGCTCACTAGCCCTATTAGTGGGTATCTCTTCTGTCTTTGCACAGAAAACACCGGTAGACTATGTAAATCCTTTGATGGGGACTGATTCCAAGATATCGTTATCCAATGGAAATACTTATCCGGCTGTTGCATTGCCGTGGGGTATGAATTTCTGGATGCCACAAACTGGTAAAATGGGGGATGGCTGGGCCTATACTTATGCCTCTGACAAAATCAGGGGATTTAAGCAGACCCATCAGCCTAGTCCTTGGATTAATGACTACGGACAATTCTCCATTATGCCTATGACAGGCAGGTTGAAAATAGATCAGGATCAGCGTGCCTCTTGGTTTTCACACAAAGCGGAGAAAGCAACTCCCTATTATTATAGTGTCTATCTGTCTGAGTATAATCTGACAACTGAAATCGCACCGACAGAACGCTGTGCTTATTTCCGTTTCACGTTTCCAGAAACCAAGGATGCGTTTGTGGTGATTGATGCATTCGACAGAGGTTCGTATATTAAGGTGATTCCTGAAGAGAACAAGATCGTAGGATATACTACACGCAACAGCGGAGGGGTACCACAGAATTTCAAGAATTACTTTGTAATAGAGTTTGATAAACCGTTTACTTTCAATAAGGTGTGGGCTGATTATCATGTAGTGGAAAAGCATTTGGAATTGCAATCCAACCATGTGGGGGCTGCCATTGGCTTTGCAACAAAGAAAGGTGAACAGGTACATGCCAAAGTTGCCTCTTCTTTCATCAGCCTCGAACAGGCAGAACTAAACATGAAAGAAATTGGCGGAAAGAACTTTGAGCAGACTAAAGAAGCGGGCCGGAAAGTTTGGAATGATGTGCTCGGCCGTATCCGAGTGGAAGATGAGGATGAGAACCGCATGCGCACATTCTATTCTTGTCTTTATCGTTCGGTACTCTTTCCCCGCATGTTTTATGAAGTAAATGCTAAAGGGGAAACGGTGCATTACAGCCCGTATAATGGGGAGGTACGTCCGGGATATATGTTCACGGATACCGGTTTTTGGGATACATTCCGCTGCTTGTTTCCGTTTGTAAACTTGGTTTATCCTTCTATGGGAGCTAAAATGCAGGAAGGGTTGCTGAATACCTATCTGGAAAGTGGTTTCTTCCCCGAATGGGCAAGCCCGGGTCACAGAGGTTGTATGGTAGGCAACAATTCAGCTTCGGTTGTAGCCGATGCTTTCATGAAAAATATAACCAAATCGGATGCCGTGAAGATGTATGAAGGATTGCTGAAAGGAGCCAACAGCGTGCATCCTCATGTCTCTACTACCGGTCGTCGCGGGTATGAGTACTATAATAAACTGGGATATGTTCCTTACGATGTTAAAATCAATGAGAATGCGGCACGTACATTGGAATATGCTTATGACGATTGGTGCATCTATCGGATGGGACAGAAGTTAGGACGTTCGGCCGAAGAACTTGAATTATACAAGAACAGAAGTCAGAACTATCGAAATCTCTTTGATCCTGAAACGAAACTGATGCGTGGAAAGAATGCTGACGGTACTTTCCAGAAGAATTTCAATCCATTTAAATGGGGAGATGCCTTCACGGAAGGAAACAGTTGGCATTATACCTGGTCGGTGTTTCATGATATACAAGGTTTGATGGACTTGATGGGTGGAAAAAAAATGTTTGTCAGCATGCTGGATTCAGTATTCAATCTGCCTCCTGTCTTCGATGATAGCTATTATGGCGGTGTGATTCATGAGATTCGTGAAATGGAGATAGCCAATATGGGTAATTATGCTCATGGCAACCAACCTATCCAGCACATGATTTATCTTTATAACTATGCAGGCGAACCTTGGAAAGCTCAATATTGGCTTCGTGAAGTGATGACCCGTCTGTACTTGCCTACACCTGATGGCTATTGTGGAGACGAAGATAATGGCCAAACTTCTGCTTGGTATGTGTTTACGGCTCTGGGATTCTATCCGGTGTGTCCGGGCAGTGATGAGTATGTGCTAGGAGCTCCTTATTTCAAGAAAACAGTCATTACGTTGGAAAATGGTAAGAAACTGGAAATCTCAGCTCCAAAGAATAGTGATGAGTATCGCTATGTTCGTTCGCTGCAGTTCAACGGTAAGAATTATACAAAGAATTTCTTCAATCATTTTGATTTGTTGAAGGGAGGAAAATTGATGTATGATATGGATAGCAAGCCCAATAAGAAAAGAGGTATCCATGAATCTGATTTTCCATATTCTTTTTCTCGTAATGAAAAATAATATATCATGAACAGAATCAAGATAAAAATGGCAGGAATGGCGTTTGCAATGGGACTTTGGTTGCCGGCAAACGCCCAGCAGCCTGTTGATTACGTGAATCCCATTATTGGGACCAATGGTATGGGGCACACTTTCCCCGGAGCTTGTACTCCTTTTGGATTGGTGCAGCTGAGTCCGGATACGGATACGATCCCTCACAATGTGAATGGTGCTTATCAGAAAAAGACTTACGAGTATTGTGCCGGTTATCAGTATCAGGATCAGACGATTGTAGGATTCAGCCATACACATTTAAGCGGTACGGGACATTCTGATTTGGGAGATATTTTACTGATGCCGGCAGTAGGGGAGGTGAAATTGAATCCGGGAAGAGCGCTGCATCCGCAGGAAGGCTATCGTTCACGCTTTAGTCATGCTACGGAAAAAGCGACTCCCGGATATTATGAAGTGATGCTGGATGACTATGGCATAAAAGCCCAGTTGACTGCTACACAGCGGACGGGTATTCATAAATATACTTTCCCTAAGGATCAGAACGGGCATCTTATATTGGACTTGGTGCATGGTATTTATAATTATGACGGCAAGGTGCTCTGGTCTAATCTTCGTGTAGAGAATGATACTTTGCTGACAGGTTATCGGATTACCAACGGATGGGCTCGCACCAACTACACCTATTTTGCTATTTCTTTGTCTCAACCGATAAAGAATTATGGATATAAAGACAAGGAGAAAGTGCTTTATAGTGGTTTTTGGCGACGTTTCCAGTTGGAAAAGAATTTTCCGGAGATAAGCGGACGTAAGGTAGTGGCTTATTTTCAGTTTGATACGGCACAGGAACCCGAATTAACGGTTAAAGTAGCTCTTTCTGCTGTGAGCACGGAGGGTGCACTAAAAAATCTGCGGGCTGAGGCTGCTGGTAAGAGTTTTGACGAATTGGCTGAGGCTGCCCGTGACAACTGGAATACAGAACTCAATCATTTTGAGATTGAGGGAACGCCCGACCAAAAGGCGATGTTCTACACTTCCTTGTATCATACCATGATAAACCCCTCTGTTTATATGGATGTGGATGGTGCGTATCGCGGATTGGATCACAACATTCATCAGGCAAAAGGTTTCACCAATTATACCATCTTTTCGCTGTGGGACACTTACCGGGCAGAACATCCGTTTTTGAACCTGTTGAAACCGCAGCGTAATGCGGATATGGTAGCATCTATGATCAAGCATCAACAGCAGAGTGTGCATGGCATGTTGCCTGTGTGGAGCTTGATGGGAAATGAAAACTGGTGTATGAGTGGTTATCATGCCGTGTCCGTATTGGCTGATGCCATAGCGAAAGGGGTGTTTCAGGATGTGAAAGAGGCTCTTCCGGCAATGGTTGCTACATCTACCGTTCCTTATTATGAGGGATTGGCCGATTATATGAAATTGGGTTATATTCCTTTGGATAAGAGTGGCACGGCAGCGTCTTCTACGCTGGAATATGCTTATGATGACTGGACTATTTACCAAACTGCGCTGAAGGCAGGTGAAAAGGAAGTGGCCGAAGTTTATCGGAAGCGTGCTTTGAATTATCGTTCTATTTATGATTCGTCCATTGGCTATGCCCGTCCCAGATATAGTGACGGTTCCTTTAAGAAAGAATTTGATGTCCTGCAGACTTATGGGGAAGGTTTCATTGAAGGTAATTCAATGAATTTCTCCTTCCACGTGCCACATGATGTGTTGGGCGTGATGGATTTGATGGGGGGCGACCAGGTGTTTGTCGAGAAATTGGACCGCCTCTTTTCAATGCATTTGCCCGAAAAGTATTATGAGCATAATGAGGATATAACTGAGGAATGTTTGGTTGGCGGATATGTGCACGGCAACGAACCGAGTCATCACATTCCTTATCTGTATGCTTGGACTTCTCAACCTTGGAAAACGCAATATTGGTTGCGCGAAATTTTGAACAGAATGTATCGCAACGATATCAATGGTCTGGGTGGCAATGACGACTGCGGACAGATGTCGGCCTGGTATCTGTTTTCTGTGATGGGGTTCTATCCTGTTTGTCCGGGCACCAGCCAGTATGTGTTGGGCGCACCTTACCTGCCTTATCTCAAACTGACCTTGCCTAACGGAAAGTCGCTGGAAATCAAAGCACCGGGTGTGAGTGATAAAAAACGTTATGTGCGTTCATTGAAGATCAACGGACAGCTGTATGATAAAATGTACATTACACACGAAGACTTATTGAAAGGTGGAGTTTGGGAATATGTCATGTCTTCCACTCCTAATAAGCGCAGAGGACTGTCTGCTGATGACAAACCTTATTCATTAACAAATGGTATTAACAATTTAAATTAAGTAAGCTATGAAGAAGAGTATATGGATTTATGCATGCTGCCTGCTGGCAGGCATGAGTGCTTGTTCTACTCAATCAAAAGAACAGGTAACTGTGGCGTCTCATGATTGGGAAAAATACGATACGGGTATTGTAGAGTTTGAAGACAAGGCACCTGCGTCCAAAGGTTCTGATATTTACCACCGCATCATTCCAGATGCAGCATCCTATATCACCGAACAGGCTCGTACGGTGTTGGCCACACTCTATTATTCTCCGGAAGATAGCATTACTCCGGTAAGGAAGATTCATTATACGTTGGAAGATATTGATGGAATTTCGGCTAAGGGAGGTGGAAATGGTGAGGTATCTATTTTCTATAGTACGCGCCACATCGAAAAATCCTTTGCCCAGAATGATACGGCGAAGCTCCTTTTTGAAACCAGAGGGGTGCTTTTACATGAATTGACTCATGCTTATCAGTTGGAACCTCAAGGTATTGGAACGTATGGTTCCAACCGGGTGGTATGGGCCTTTATTGAAGGAATGGCCGATGCGGTGCGCGTGGCCAATGGCGGATTCGAAGGCCCTGATGCCCGTCCTAAAGGGGGTAATTACATGGATGGTTATCGCACGGCAGGGTACTTTTTTGTCTGGCTGCGTGACAACAAAGATCCTGATTTCTTGAGAAAATTCAATAGAAGTACATTAGAAGTTATTCCATGGTCGTTCGACGGTGCCATTAAGCATATTTTTGGTAATGAATATTCCATTGATGGACTGTGGAAAGAATATCAGATAGCAGTGGGTGATATACAAGCTTAAATAAATAAGTATGAATAGTTTAAAAGGTAAGATAAGGTTGTTTTTACTGTGGTTGTGCCTGGCAAGTTACTTGCCAGGCATCGCACAGTCCGAACGACTGATAGACTTCGTGAATCCGTTTGTAGGGACGGATGGTTATGGTAATGTGTACCCCGGTGCGCAAATACCTTTTGGGGGCATTCAGATAAGTCCGGATACCGATAGCCGTTTTTATGATGCGGCATCCGGGTATAAATATAATCATACTTCCCTGTTGGGTTTCAGTCTGACACATTTGAGTGGTACAGGCATTCCCGATTTGGGTGATTTTTTGTTTATTCCGGGAACGGGAGAAATGAAACTTGATCCCGGCACCCGTGAAAAGCCCGAGGAGGGCTACCGTTCACGTTATTCGCACGACAGAGAATGGGCTTCTCCTAATTATTATGCGGTTGATCTGGCAGATTATGGCGTGAAAGCTGAGATGACAGCCGGTTTGCGTAGTGGTATGTTTCGCTTTACTTTTCCAGAATCAGACAAGGCTTTTATCATGATTGACATGAACCATACTTTGTGGCAATCGTGTGAATGGGCCAATTTGCGGATGGAAAACGATTCTACCCTAACTGGTTATAAACTGGTGAAAGGCTGGGGTCCGGAACGTCATGTCTATTTTACAGCTGTCTTTTCCAAGAAGCTGACTTCGTTGAGATTTATGCAGGACAAAAAGCCCGTGATTTACAATACATCCCGTTTCCGCAGTTGCTACGAAGCATGGGGAAAGAATCTGATGGCTTGCATTTCCTTTGATACGAAAGAGGGGGAAGAGGTAATTGTGAAAACGTCCATTTCTGCTGTGAGTACAAAGGGAGCCTGTGCCAATCTGCGTGAACTGGATGGTCTTACTTTTGACGCCTTGAAAGCTAAAGGAGAGGACCTTTGGGAAAACGAGTTGGCTAAGTATACGTTGAAGGCCGACCGCAAAACGAAAGAAACTTTCTATACTTCTGCTTATCATGCAGCGTTGCATCCGTTTGTTTTTCAAGATGCCGACGGACAGTATCGCGGACTCGACAAGAATATGGAGAAAGCTGAAGGTTTTACGAACTATACCGTTTTCTCCTTGTGGGATACGTATAGGGCTTTGCATCCTTGGTTTAACCTGGTTCATCAGGATGTGAATGTAGACATTGCTCATTCCATGCTGGCTCATTACGACAAGAGTGTGGAGAAGATGCTGCCTATCTGGTCTTTTTATGGCAATGAAACTTGGTGTATGATTGGTTACCACGCAGTTTCTGTTTTGGCAGATATGATTGTGAAAGGAGTAAAAGGCTTTGATTATGAACGTGCTTATGAGGCTATGAAGGCCACAGCCATGAATCCTCATTACGACTGCTTGCCTGAATACAGTACATTGGGCTATGTTCCTTTTGATAAGGAGGCTGAGTCGGTATCGAAGACGTTGGAATATGCTTACGATGATTATTGCATTGCTCAAGCGGCCAAAGTCCTGGGCAAGGAAGAGGATTATCGTTATTTCTTGAATCGTGCGCTCTCTTATCAGACGTTGATTGATCCGGAAACCAACTATATGCGAGGCAGGGATAGTCAAGGTAACTGGAGAACTCCTTTTACTCCTGTGGCTTACCAAGGACCCGGTTCGGTGCATGGATGGGGCGATATTACGGAAGGTTTCACGGTGCAATACACTTGGTACGTACCTCAGGATGTGCAGGGATATATCAATGAGGCTGGTAAGGAGTGGTTTCGCAATCGGTTGGACGAACTGTTTACTGTCGAACTGCCTGATAATATTCCCGGTGCCCACGATATTCAAGGCCGTATAGGTGCTTATTGGCATGGCAATGAACCCTGTCATCATATTGCTTATTTATATAATTATCTGAAAGAGCCTTGGAAATGTCAGAAATGGGTCCGTACAATTGTGGACCGTTTTTATGGCAACACTCCCGATGCTTTGAGTGGGAATGATGACTGTGGACAGATGTCTGCCTGGTATATGTTTAATTGTCTTGGATTTTATCCGATAGCTCCGTCGAGCAACATCTACAACATTGGTTCGCCTTGTGTGGAAGCCTTAAAGGTAAGAATGAGCAACGGTAAATACATTGATATGATAGCCGAGAACTGGTCGCCGGCGAATGTGTATGTAAAAGCATTGTATGTAAATGGGAAGAAGCACAATAAATCTTATCTTACCTATGATGATATACGGGATGGAGTGCAGTTGAAGTTTGTCATGAGCAGTAAGCCCAACTACAAGCGGGCTGTTTCGGATGAGGCTGTACCTCCTTCCTTGTCAGCTCCTGAAAAGACTTGCAAATATCAACATGGTTTGTCGTTTTGAAATTTAATTTTGTATAAAACGTTAAAATATGAAATTTAAATATCTATTTTGTTTGGGCGCTGCTTGTTTTACCTTGTCTTTATTTGCTCAAAACAATACTACATCTTCTTCTGACAAAAGTGGAAATCCTATATTCAAGGGATGGTATGCCGATCCGGAAGGAGTTGTTTTTGGTGATGAATGTTGGATTTACCCTACTTATTCAGCTGCGTATGATGAGCAAACCTTTATGGATGCTTTTTCTTCAAAAGATTTGGTGCATTGGACTAAGCATTCCAAAGTCTTATCTAAGGAAAATATCAGCTGGCTTAGAAGAGCTTTATGGGCTCCAGCTGTGATACATGCCAACAACCAATATTATTTATTTTTCGGTGCTAATGATATTCAGAACAATAATGAACTGGGTGGAATAGGTGTAGCAGTGTCAAAATATCCTTATGGTCCATTTAAGGATGCACTTGGTAAGCCTTTGATAGGGCAGATAGTGAATGGAGCTCAGCCTATTGATCAGTTCGTTTTTAAAGATGATGATGGGCAGTATTATATGTATTATGGCGGATGGGGGCATTGCAATGTGGTTAAATTGTCTTCAGACTTGCTCAGTTTGGTTCCTTTTGACGATGGAACAATGTATAAAGAGATAACTCCCAAGAATTATGTGGAAGGACCTTTTATGCTTAAGAGAAATGGAAAATATTACTTCATGTGGTCAGAAGGTGGATGGACGGGACCTGATTATAGTGTAGCCTATGCTATTTCAGATTCTCCTTTTGGACCTTTTATCAGAGAAGGTAAAATTTTGCAGCAAGACGAAAAGGTGGCCCGTGGTGGCGGTCATCATTCGGTAGTTAAAGGAAGCGGAACTGATGAGTGGTATATTATATATCATCGTCGTCCTTTAGGGGAGACTGCAGCCAATCATCGGGCCACTTGTATTGACAGAATGTACTTTGATGATCATGGTAAGATTAAACCTGTTAAAATGACCTTTGGAGGTGTTGAAGCTACCCGATTGAAAGAGTAGTATATATAGACCTTTCACATGTTTCATCTTAATTAATTGTAAATGAGTAGAATGAGGTGTGAAAGGTATAAGATTGATCAATTGAAAACAGAAGTGGTGAAAGATGGAAGAGCGTATAAAATCGTCCATCTTTCACCATTGTGTACAAAATGATACACTCTTTTTTTTATACCCCTTAAGTTGTTGATAATTCTGTTGAGACAATTTTTTAAGTCTGCCTGTCCATAGTAAGTAAGCTAAAGTGGCAACTTACGCAAGCTAAAGCGGCACTTTAGGCATCAAAAAGCGGCACTTTAGGGGTCGTAAAACGCCGCTTTAGGTGATGGAACCTATAGGTTTTTATATCGACTCCATAAGTTAATCTTTCCATAAGGATACCCGTTTCACCTCCTGTTCAAAGTTGGGAGTGAAGACGCCTTTGCCCATTTGTTCCTTGATTTCTTCGATACTCCAGAAACGTCCTCCGTCCAGTTCGTCGCTCGGATGGATGTCGCCGTTGTATGTGGTCTTGTGAACAAACACCAGTTCCTTTTCGCGTTCCGATTCAAACACATAGCTGGTCAGTCTTTCGGGGATGAAGTCTGTGATGCCCAATTCTTCCTGCACCTCCCGTTTCAGTGCCATTTCTACACTTTCTCCCAAATCAATATGGCCTCCTACAGCTGTGTCCCATTTTCCGGGTTGAATATCTTTCCATTCGGGACGTTTCTGCAGATACAATTCTCCTTTCTCATTGAACACATGGAGATGAACCACCGGATGAAGCAGTTTGCTTCCGTTGTGGCACTCTCCCCGGGTAGCAGCGCGGACGATATTTCCCTGTTCGTCCACTACAGGAAATAGTTCCTGATTGTTGTCACTTGGCATGGTTACAGTATTTATATTTATGAGTGAAACAGTTAAGGTATCAGTAACGAAGAATCTCCGTAGCTCAAGAACCGGAAGTCGTGAGCCAGCGCATAATCGTAAATTGTGTGCCAGTTGCCTTTCACGAAAGCCGAGACGAGCAACAGCAGCGTGCTTTGCGGCTGGTGGAAATTGGTGACCATGGCTTTCACGATTCTGTATTCATAGCCCGGAGCAATGATAATCTGCGTGCTTCCGTGATACGTCTCCAGTCCGTTGCGGTCCAGGTAGTCAATGATATGCTGCAAGGCTTCTACAGCTGGGATAGCTTCCTCTTCTTCATAAGGTTGCCACTGCTTCACGTGCAGTTCCTGTTCGGTGGCATCGGGATGATGGGCCAGCGTGACACCGATGTGGTACAGGCTTTCGAGTGTGCGCACCGAAGTAGTTCCCACTGCAATGGCACAACCTTGATGGTCAATCAGCTTCTGAATGGTAGAGCGGTTCACCGAAATATATTCCGTATGCATCTCGTGCCCCTCGATTTCTTCGCTCTTTACCGGCTTGAACGTACCGGCTCCTACATGCAGAGTCAGTTCCTCCAGTTCCACCCCTTTTGCCTGCAGAGCATCTAATACACGGGGAGTGAAATGCAATCCGGCAGTGGGAGCTGCCACCGATCCCTTGATTTTAGAGTAAACCGTCTGATAGGTCTCTTTATCGCTTTCCTGTGTGTCGCGGTTCAAGTAAGGAGGAATAGGCAGTTCGCCAAACACTTCCAGAATGTCAGCAAACGTCACTTGCGGATTGTTCCACGAAAAATCCACCCAATGGCTGGTCCCTCTGCATGCTCCCCGCGTAGCCTTCAGTGTGATGGGAAACCCTTTCACATTCATCTCCCGCTGCAAGGCACCCTCTTTCCACTTCTTTAAATTACCGATCATACACAGCCAGGCTGCATGTTCCGTCTGTTGGAAGTTGAGAGCATAGTCATTGGGCTGAATGGGTTCCAGGCAGAATACTTCGATTAAGGCGCCTGTTTCTTTCCGGAAGTGCAAGCGGGCTTGGATGACTTTCGTGTTGTTGAATACCATCAGCGCTCCGTGAGGCAAGTAGTCGGGTAAGGAGGTGAACACGTCTTCTTTTACTTCTCCCTGCTGGTAAACCAATAGTTTCGACTGGTCGCGGACGGGCAATGGAAATTTGGCAATGCGTTCGTCGGGCAAGGGATAGTTGTATTCACTGATATGAATATGTTTCGGATTCTCTTTCATAATGTTGTTTACTATTAACAGTGCAAAGATAGGTGTATTAAACCAAAAAAGCATCGACAATCATCAGATTATCAATGCTTTTTTTCTGTCGGGATGACTGGATTCGAACCAGCGACCACACGCCCCCCAGACGCGTACTCT